>JACCDV010078617.1_pt1 | contig 46463 bp, 39 predicted proteins | sample 7446131 | NCBI WGS metagenome assembly JACCDV01 (sample SAMN15323448, study PRJNA562643) | freshwater metagenome | isolation source: river surface water | place: USA:Blue River Watershed | collected 2017-08-17
GAACCCGTAAACGACGGCCACCAGTCCGCACACCAGCGCAAAGATCAGCGCAGATTGTCCAACCATAAAGATTTCTCCTGCTCGTTTCGACTTGGAGGATGCCAACGCACGCGAGCCTCTGGCATCCGCTGCGTTGCTTCCTCGTTTCTGCCCTCCGAGCTGAAAAAACGATTGGCCAACACAAGCAATTTAGCGCAAGTTGCCGGTTTTGGCACTGCTGCGCTGCAGCACCTCGACAGGGCGTGCGCCAAACGTCAGATCGCATCAGTAAAATCGGGCCCAATTTCACCATTTCTTCAACTCAGTTCAACGCGTCAACATGTCTCTCGACCACGTTACCCCTGGCAGCAAGGTGCCCGAATCGTTCAACGTCATCATCGAAATCTCGATGAACGGCGACCCGATCAAATACGAAGTGGACAAGGCCTCGGGCTGCATCTTCGTGGACCGCTTCATGAACACCGCGATGCACTACCCAACCAACTACGGTTACGTGCCCAAGACCATTGCTGGCGATGGCGACCCGGTGGACGTGCTGGTGATCACCCCCGTGCCGCTGCCCCCTGGCGTGGTGGTGCCCTGCCGTGCCCTCGGCATTTTGAAGATGGAAGACGAAGGCGGGGTGGACGGCAAGGTGCTGGCTGTACCTACCGAGAAAATCCTGCCCCTGTACTCCCAGTGGAAGTCGCTGGAAGATCTGAACCCGGTGCGCTTGAAGGCCATTGAGCACTTCTTTGAACACTACAAGGACCTGGACCCCGGCAAGTGGGTCAAAGTGCTGGGCTGGGACAACAAGGACGCTGCCCACAAGGAAATTCTGGACGGCATCGCCGCTTACGAAGCAGACCAGAAGGCATAACCTTCTCTGGTCTGTCCGCCGCATCGGTTCAGTGCCGGTGCGGGGCCGCTTTCGAAGCCTCTTGCGAGCTCCGGCTTACACTGGGGTTTTCAAGGGGCTTCGGCTTTCCAGGTGTTCCAGGTAGTTCGCCACGCCGTCGCCCTCACGCTGCAGGAAGCGTTCCACGGCGTCTGCAAAAGCAGGATGGGCCAGCCAGTGGGCGCTGTGTGTGACCACTGGCAGCAGGGCGCGCGCCATTTTGTGTTCGCCTTGGGCACCACCTTCAAAGCGCTGCACCCCGTTGGCGATGCACCATTCCAATGGCTGGTAGTAGCAGGCTTCAAAGTGCAGGCAGTCCACCCGTTCCAGCGCCCCCCAGTAGCGGCCGTAGGCTGCGCTCGGTTGGCCCGATTCATCGCTGAGTGCCAGCAGGCTGCAGGCAATGGGTTTGCCGTCTGGGCGGAGGGCCAGAAACATCAGCCAGTGTTCGGGCAACTGCTCTGACATGGCCTGAAAGAAAGCCGGGAGCAAGTAGGGCGGGTTCCCGTGCTCCAGGTAGGTGCGCGCATAGCAGCGGTAGAAAAAGTCCCAGTCGGCGACCGATATGTCTCGACCGCGGCGGTGTTCGAAGGTCACACCCGCATCCCTCACCCTTCGACGCTCCTGTCGGATCTTTTTGCGTTTCTCCTGCGTCAGCGAGGTCAGAAAACTCTCGAAATCGCGCCAGGGATTGTCAGGCCGCTGTGTCCAGTGGAATTGCACCGTCTGGCGGTCCATCAGGCCTGCGGTTGAGCAGGCCGTCTGGTCAGCCGTTTCTGCAAACAGCACGTGCAGAGACGACAGCCCTTGGTCGGTGCAATGGGCCAGCATCGCTTGGACCAGTGCATCGCGCGCTGCATCATTCAATGCCAGCAGCCTGGGGCCTGGCACAGGCGTGAACGGCACAGCAACCACCGCTTTGGGGTAGTACTCCAGCCTGTGCTGGGCGTAAGCATTGGCCCATGCCCAGTCGAACACGTATTCACCGTACGAGTGATTTTTCACGTACAGCGGTGCGGCAGCATGCAAATCGCCGTCCTGCCACAGGGTGATCCACTGCGGCGCCCAACCGGTCGATGGCACGGCGCTGCCGCTGCTGTGCAGGGCGGACAGGTAAGCGTGGCGCATGAAAGGACCGCAAGCCGCACCCCCGGGTTGCTGCGCCAGCAATCTGTCCCAAGCGTCGGCATTGAGCTCGGCAGGTTCCGTGAAGACCCGGGTGACATAATTCCCCGCACTACAACCGTTATTCATGTCCATGTCGCTCAAGCTCTGCGTTGCGCAGCTCAATTTTGTGGTCGGCGATCTGCCCGGCAATGCCCGTCTCATCATCGACGCCGCTCGGCAAGCCCACGCGCAGGGTGCCCAGGTCCTGCTGACCCCTGAACTGGCCATTTGCGGATACGCCGCCGAGGACCTGTTTCTGCGGCCAGCTTTCGTTTCAGCGTGTGATGATGCCGTGAAAGCTGTGGCCTCTGAAACTGCGGGGTTGAAAGGGCTGCACATTGTGGTGGGTCATCCGGCCGCCGCGGTGGATGTTCCAGTGCCGTCGCGCAGTGTTGGGCGCGCGCCTTGCCGCAACGCGGCGTCCGTGATTTGTGAAGGGCAGGTGATACATACCTATGCCAAGCAGGAACTGCCCAACTACCAGGTGTTCGACGAGCGCCGTTACTTCCTGCCTGGCGACACCACCTGTGTCTTTGAAGTGCCAACCCTCTCTGCTGAGCCGCTGCGCATTGGTTTGCTGATTTGCGAAGATGCTTGGCACGAGCGTCCTGCGCAGGCGGCGCGCGCCGCAGGAGCGCAGTTGTTGGCGGTCATCAATGCTTCGCCATTTCACGTGGGCAAGGGCGATGAGCGTGAACGGGCCATGCGCGAGCGCGTGGTGGCGACGGGCGTGCCGCTGGTGTATGCCCACCTGGTCGGCGGGCAGGATGAAATCGTGTTTGAAGGTCGCAGCTTTGCGCTTGACGCCAGTGGCAGTGTGGTGGCACGCGCCCCGAGTTTTGAGTCGAATTTGTTTGAGGTGTCGATTGACCTGCCTGACGCCTCCGCTGCAAGCGCTGCTCCGGTGCGTTTGCGGGGAGTGATGACGCCGGAGCATTCCCAAGAAGCCGACCTGTGGCATGCCCTGGTCTTGGGCGTGAGGGACTACATCGCCAAGAACGGTTTTCCTGGTGCGATCCTTGGTTTGTCGGGGGGTATCGATTCGGCCTTGGTGTTGGCGATCGCGGTCGATGCCCTGGGCAAAGACCGGGTCCGCGCGGTGATGATGCCGTCGCCTTACACCGCCGATATCTCCTGGATCGATGCCCGCGAGATGGCTACTCGGTTGGGCGTGCGTTACGACGAGGTTTCAATCCGGCCTGAATTTGACGCATTCCTGGACTCGCTCAACCCTTTATTTGAAGGGCGTCTAGCTGACACGACCGAGGAAAACCTGCAGGCGCGGATTCGCGGGACCCTGCTCATGGCCTTGTCCAACAAATTGGGCAGTATTGTGCTGACCACCGGCAACAAGAGCGAGATGGCCACAGGGTATTGCACCCTTTATGGCGACATGGCGGGTGGGTTTGCTGTGATCAAAGATCTGGTCAAGACCCAGGTGTTCAAACTCGCCTGGTGGCGCAACGCCAACGATCCTTACGGCACCGGGCTCAATCCGATTCCTGAGCGCATCATCACTCGGCCGCCCAGCGCCGAGTTGCGGCCCGATCAGAAAGATCAGGACAGTTTGCCGCCCTACGACGTGTTGGATGCCATTGTTGAGCGCTATATGGAAAATGACCACAGCCCCGCAGAGATTGTGGCCGCAGGCTATCCCCAAGAAGCGGTGGATCAGGTGGTCAGGCTGATTCGCATCAACGAGTACAAAAGGCGCCAGGCTCCGGTGGGCATCAGAGTGACGCACCGCAGTTTCGGCAAGGACTGGCGCTACCCCAACACCAACCGTTTCAGGGGTTGAGCAGGCGTGATAAAGTCTCACGCGCATTCAACCCATCTGGAGCCTCTCGCATGAAGCAGATCACCGCCGTCATCAAACCGTTCAAGCTTGAAGAAGTCCGCGAGGCTTTGGCCGAACAGGGCGTGACCGGTCTGACCGTGACGGAGGTCAAGGGCTTTGGTCGCCAAAAAGGGCACACCGAGCTCTACCGTGGTGCCGAGTATGTGGTGGATTTTCTGCCCAAAGTTCGCATCGATGTCGTCGTGAAATCCGATGACGTCGACCGCTGTGTTGACGCCATCGTCAACGCAGCACGGACGGGCAAAATCGGCGATGGCAAAATTTTCGTCACGCCGGTGGAGCGGGTGATCCGCATTCGCACCGGCGAACAGGACGACTCGGCGATTTAATCCAGGGGCGCTGATTCTCGCCATGCGCCCCTGATTGAACCCAGCGTCAGGAGCCAGTTGGCTCCGCAATGCCGCCGACCACCTGGCTGAAACCACCGTCCACATAGGTGATTTCTGCACTCATGCCGGCTGCCAGGTCGCTCATGAGGAAAGCGGCCACGTTGCCCACGTCGTCAATGGTGACGTTGCGGCGAATGGGTGAGTTTTCGGCCACCACATTCAGGATTTTGCCGAAGCCTTTGATGCCGCTGGCAGCCAGTGTCTTGATCGGGCCGGCTGAGATGCCGTTCGCGCGCAAGCCACGCCCCTGGCTGCCCAACGATTCGGCCAAGTACCGCACCGAGGCTTCGAGCGATGCCTTGGCCAGACCCATGGTGTTGTAGTTCGGCACGGTCCGCACTGCGCCCAGGTAAGTCAGGGTCAGCAACGCGGCGTTGTCGTTCAGGTAGGGCAGGGACGCCTTAGCCATCGCAGGAAAGCTGTAGGCGCTGATGTCGTGGGCGATCTTGAAGCTTTCGCGGCTCAAACCGTCGAGGAAATCACCTGCGATGGCTTCGCGCGGGGCGTAACCGATGCTGTGAACAAAGCCATCAAACTTGGGCCAATGGATCGCCAGGTCGCGGAACAATTGGTCAATCTGGGCGTCATCACCCACATCACAGTCGAAAATCAGTTTGGAGTTGAAATCGGCAGCGAATTCGGTGATGCGGTCTTTGAAACGCTCGCCCACGTAGCTGAACGCGAGTTCGGCGCCTTGTGCATGACATGCTTTGGCAATGCCGTAGGCGATGGAACGGTTGGACAGCACGCCCGTGATCAGCAGTTTCTTGCCAGCCAGAAAACCCATTTGGTCAATCTCCAGAAAAATTTGTGCAGAATTGTCGCATGCTCTTTTCGCACCCACGACTACCCTACGGAGAACCGTTGAATCGCCTGTCGCGGTGGCTCGTCGCTGGGGCCATTGCCGGGTCGGCCGCAGCTGGTTCGGTAGCCTGGGCTGCGCACGGTTATGCGTTGTGGGGTGAACTCAAGTACCCTGCGGATTTCAGCCATTTCAGCTACGTGAACCCGCAGGCCCCCAAAGGCGGCGAATTGCGGTTGGTCAGCAACCTGAGGGTGTCTACTTTTGACAAATACAACCCCTTTACGCTGCGCGGCAGCGCGCCTGCTTATTTGTCAGCGTTGATGTTTGACACATTGCTCGTGGGCGCATCCGACGAAAGTGGTGCTGCCTACGGCTTGCTGGCCGAAGATGTGCATGCGGCCGCAGATGGCTTGTCGGTCACGTTCCGGTTGCGCCCCCAGGCGCGTTTTCACAACGGTGCGCCGGTGTTGGCCGCTGATGTGAAACACAGCTTTGATGTCCTGATGGGGCCGCACACGTCTCCGGCCTACAAGACCATCCTGGCGGACGTGGCCGGGCTGGATGTGCTCGATGAACGCACCGTCCGATACCGTTTCAAGAAGGCGAGTCGTGAACTGCCCCTCACGGTGGGTGGATTGCCGGTGTTCAGCCGGGCCTGGGGTGACGAGCTGGATCCAAAAACCGGCCAGCGCAAAACCTTTGACCAGGTGGTGATGGACGTGCCGATCGGCAGTGGACCTTACAAGATTGGCCCTGTGCGCTTTGGCAAGGACATCACCTACGTTCGCGACCCGCAATATTGGGCGCGTGATTTGCCCGTGCGCCGAGGCACCGCCAATTTTGACCGCATCACCGTCAAGATTTACAAAGACAACACCGCGCGGCTGGAGGCGTTGAAGGCTGGCGAGTTTGACTTGATGCGGTTTTTCTCGGCTGGCGATTGGGCGAGACGTGTCACCGGGCGCAAGTTCGACAGTGGCGAACTGGTCAAAGCGGAATTTCAGCACCGGCTGCCGACGGGTTTCCAGAGCTACGTGTTCAACACGCGCCGTCCACCATTGAACGACATTCGAGTGCGCGAGGCGCTGGGCCTGGCATTGGACTATGAGTGGATGAACCGGCAGATGTTCTACAACAGTTACCAGCGGGTGCGCGGTCTGTTTGGGAACACCGATTGTTCGCCAGCTGGTGCACCGAAGGGCGATGAATTGGCGCTGTTGAAACGCTGGGCTCCGCAAGTGCCCGAGGCTGCATTCGGCGCCATGTACGAGCCGCCCCGCACCGACGGAAGCCATACTTTGCGCGACAACCTGCGACGGGCGCAAGCCTTGCTGCGCGAAGCAGGTTGGACCGTGCAGGACGGCCGCTTGCGCAACGCCCAGGGACAGCCCCTGAGCCTGGAATACCTCGACAGCAACGAAGCGGGCGCCCGGGTGGTCACTCCGTGGGCGCGCAACCTGGAAAAGCTGGGTGTGGAGTTGCGTTTCAGACCGGTGGACTTTGCCCTGTACCAGCAGCGCTTGCGCACGTTCGATTTTGATGTCATTTCCATCGCTTTTCAGGGCAGCGACAACCCTGGCGCTGAATATGCCGACCTCTTTGGCAGTGAAGCGGCGCGCACGGAAGATTCTGGTAACTTCGCTGGCGTTGCCAACCCGGCGGTGGATGACTTGATACGCCGCATGACCGAAGCCAACACCCGCCCCGGGTTTTTGGCCGCTTGCCGAGCGCTGGATCGGGTGATCAGCCACAGCCACTATCTGGTCCCCCAGTGGTCCGCCACCACCCACCGCCTGGCCTACAACACCTGGCGCCTGGAACGTCCGGCCCAGATGCCACCGTATGCCGCCGGTGAGGGCTGGGCCATCGACACCTGGTGGGCCCGCCATCGTGACTGAACGTCGCACCCCATAATCGCGCCATGTGGGTCTACATCCTCAAACGACTTTTGTTGATGGTGCCAACGCTGTTGGGCGTGCTGTTGCTGACGTTCGTCGTCATCCAGTTTGTTCCCGGCGGGCCGGTGGAGCAGTACCTCGCCGAATCCCGCGCCGGCTTGGGTACCGGTGCTGAAGGGGGATCTGCCTACCGGGGTGCCCAGGGGGTGGATCCTCAACGGCTGGAGCAAATCAAGGCCTTGTACGGCTTTGACAAACCGGCGCACGAACGTTTTTTTCAAATGCTGGGGCAGTTCGCTAGGTTTGATCTCGGTACCAGCTTTTTTCAAAACAAGGCGGTAGCCGATCTTGTGATCGAAAAGCTGCCGGTATCCATCAGTCTGGGGCTGTGGACCTTTTTCATCAGCTACGCGGTCGCCGTTCCGCTGGGGGTGGCCAAAGCGGTCCGGGCGGGCACCCGTTTCGATCTGGTCACCACCTTGCTGGTTTTGGTGGGGTACGCCATCCCGGGGTTCGTGCTGGGCGTCGCGTTGCTGGTGATTTTTGGCGGCCAGTTGCAATGGTTTCCTTTGCGCGGGCTGACCTCGTCCAACTGGGAGGAGTTGTCCTGGGGCGCGCGCATCGTGGATTATTTGTGGCACATCACGTTGCCTGTCACGGCCATGGTGCTGGGCAGTTTTGCGGTCACGGCGATGCTTACCAAGAACGCTTTTCTGGAGGAAATCCGCAAGCAGTACGTGCTGACCGCCCGCGCCAAGGGATTGAGCGAGCGGCAGGTGCTTTGGAAGCATGTGTTCCGCAACGCGCTCATACCCATCATCACCGGATTCCCAGCCGCATTCATTGGCGCCTTTTTCGCCGGTTCGCTGCTCATCGAAACCTTGTTTTCGCTCGATGGCCTGGGCCTGCTCAGCTACGAAAGCGTGATTCGTCGCGACTATCCGGTGGTTTTGGGCACGCTCTACCTGTTCACTTTGATTGGTTTGGTGACCAAACTGATCAGTGATCTGTGCTACGTGTGGGTGGACCCGCGCGTGAAGTTTGACTGACGCCAGAGCATGTCCACGCCACGTTCAATGAGCCCATCACGCCGCGCATGGCTCAGGTTTCGCCGCAACCGGTTGGGGTTTTACAGCCTCGTTGTGTTTGTTGCGCTGGTGATCCTCAGTCTGGCCGCCGAGCTGATTTCCAACGACAAACCTTTGCTGGTGCGTTACGAAGGGCAGTATTACCTGCCGCTGGTGCAGTCGTACCCCGAGACCACCTTTGGCGGGGATTTTGAGACGCCGACCGATTACCTGGACCCGTTCATCCGTGAGCAATTGAATCGGGGTGACAACTTTGCGTTGTACCCGCTGAATCCCTATGGCCCCAACACGCTGAACTACTTTGCTGCCGAGCCGAATCCTTCCGGCCCGTCGCGAGACAACTGGCTGGGCACCGACGACCGGGGTCGCGATTTGCTGGCGCAGTTGATTTACGGCTTCCGGGTGAGCGTGCTTTTCGCGCTGGCTTTGACCGTTGTGGGGGTCTTTCTGGGTGTTGTCGCAGGTGCTGTTCAGGGATATTTCGGCGGTAAGACCGATTTGGTCTTTCAGCGCTTTATCGAAATCTGGGGCGCGATGCCGGAGTTGTACCTGCTTATCATCTTCAGCGCGGTGTTCGCGCCCAGTATTGCGTTGCTGCTGATATTGCTCAGCCTGTTTGGCTGGATGGGGTTGAGCGATTACGTGCGGGCCGAGTTCCTGCGCAACCGCCAGCTGGATTACGTGCGCGCCGCCCGCGCGATGGGCTTGACGCACGGTCAGATCATTTGGCGGCACATTTTGCCCAACAGCCTGACCCCAGTGGTCACGTTCCTGCCGTTTCGCATGAGCGCTGCCATTTTGGCTCTGACTTCTCTCGACTTTCTGGGGCTTGGCGTGCCTCCGGGCACGCCCTCACTGGGTGAGTTGTTGAGTCAGGGCAAAAACAACATCGATGCGTGGTGGATTTCCTTGTCCACCTTTGGCGTGCTGGTGATCACCTTGTTGCTGCTGACCTTCATGGGTGACGCCTTGCGCGATGCCCTGGACCCGAGAAAGGCCGAGCGGTGAATAACGCGCCTTTGTTGCAGGTAGAAGGGCTGCGAATCGCGTTCGGTGGCCGAGAAGTCGTCCATGGGATCGACTTTCAGGTGCATCCCGGTGAAAAACTGGCCCTGGTGGGTGAATCGGGTTCGGGCAAAACGGTATCTGCGCTCAGCCTTTTGCGCCTGGTGCCCGATGCTCAGCTGCAAGGACGGGTGCAGTTTCAAGATCGGGATCTGTTGACCCTGAATGAGCGCGAACTTCGCGCCATCCGCGGCGACGAAGTGGCCTGCATTTTCCAGGAGCCCATGACGGCTTTGAACCCGCTGTACACCGTGGGCGACCAGATTGCAGAGGTGCTGACCCTCAAGCGCGGCCTGTCCCGTGCCCAAGCGTGGGAGAGAGCCATCGAATGGCTGGACGCTACCGGCATTCCCGAACCCCGGCGCCGTGCTCAAGCCTACCCCCACCAACTCAGCGGGGGGCAGCGCCAGCGGGCCATGATCGCAACGGCCTTGGCCAGCGAACCCAAGTTGCTCATCGCCGACGAGCCCACCACTGCCTTGGATGCGAGCCTTCGGGGGCAGATTCTGACGTTGCTGGGCGATTTGCAGCAACGCATGGGCATGGCGGTGTTGATGATCACCCATGACCTGCACTTGGTGCGCCAGTTTGCCGACCGGGTGGTGGTGATGGAGCAGGGCCACTTGGTCGAGCAGGGCGACGTATCGACAGTGTTCGCAGCCCCGCAACATGACTACACCCGCAAGTTGCTGGGCAGTCGCCCTCAACGACGATTGGCCGAGTCGAGCGGGGAGCCTGCTGCTGGCCCAACGTCCGCCGAACCCGCACTGCTGCAAGCCAGTGCGCTGACTGTCGCCTACCCGACGCCTTTGCCGGGCGTTCAGGGTTGGTTCAAGCGCGGGCGTTTTGAGGCAGTGCGGGCCGTCGATTTCCAGCTTCAACCCGGGCGCACGCTCGGTGTGGTGGGCGAGTCGGGTTCGGGCAAGTCGACCTTGGCCTTGGCCGCTTTGGGTTTGCTCAACCACGAAGGAAGCCTGGAGGTGATGGGCCAGTCTTGGTCGGCACGCGCCGCGCAAGACCAACGCGGCCTGCGACGCCAGGTGCAGGTGGTGTTCCAGGACCCATTTTCCTCGCTGTCACCGCGCATGACGGTGGAGCAGATCGTGGGCGAAGGGCTGTCCGTGCACTTTCCGCACTTGAGCGAGGCAGCCCGCAAGGGCCGCGTCGAGGCTTCCTTGCGTGAAGTGGGCCTGTTGACCGAGCATGAGACCGACGTGGACGCATGGTTGCAACGTTATCCGCACGAGTTCTCGGGCGGTCAGCGTCAACGAATCGCCATTGCCCGCGCGATCATCGTTGAACCCAGCCTGCTGGTGCTCGACGAACCCACGAGCGCGCTGGATGTGACGGTCCAGCAGCAAGTCATTGAGTTGCTTCTGGGCTTGCAGGCACAACGTAGGCTGAGCTACTTGCTGATCACCCATGATGTGGATGTGATTTGGGCCATGGCTCATGAGGTGATGGTGATGCAGGGCGGTCAGGTGGTGGAGCAGGGCGCTGCCACCGAGGTGCTACGCCAGCCCAAACACCCCTACACCCAGCAGTTGCTCAACGCGTCTGCGCCTTTGTGATCCAATCAGGGTTTACACCGACGGTTCGTCGATGCGCTCCACTCACCACAGTCCTCCCTCATCATTACCGTCGCTTGCTTGGTATGCGCCGCTGTGCTGGCTCGCGCGTGGATGGCGCGACTTGCGCACACACCCTTGTCCGGGGTTGCTGCATGGGTGCCTGGTGGCTGGCTTCGGAGTCCTGCTGTTTTGGGGTGCACACGACCAGTTTTGGTGGCTGGCTGGTGCGTTTTCCGGATTTCTGATCGTTGCCCCCGTCCTGGCCACCGGTTTGTACGAGGTCAGCCGACAGGCCAGCCGCGGCCAGCGGCAGGAATGTGCATCGTTGATCAAGCTGTGGTTGTCGGGCGACCGGCGTCTGATGGGCTTTGGTGCCTTGCTGGGTTTGGCGGGTACGGGCTGGGTGCTCACCTCAGCGGGTTTGATCACCCTTTGGGCGCCGACCGCCATTGCCAACCCGCTGGATTTTGTTCGCCACGTGGTTTTGGCGCCATCGCCGGGGCTGTTTGAGGTCTGGTTGTTGTTGGGGGCCCTGCTGGCGGCGCCCATGTTTGCTTCCAGCGTGATCACCCTGCCCATGCTGGTGGATACACCTGCGCCGCTTTGGGTCGCGGTGGGTGAAAGCTGGCGTGCGGTGGGCAGCTTCCCATTGGTGATGGGTTTCTGGGCCTGTTTGATTGTGTTGCTGGTGGGCCTGGGTTTGGTCACCGGTATGCTGGGGTTGCTGGTGGTGGTGCCGGTGTTGGGACATGCCAGTTGGCACGCCTACCAGGACATCAAGGCCACTGGAGCCATCAGTGTTGCGTCAGTCTGAGATGGTGTGATGATGGAAGGCACCATCTTTGGGTACACCGAGAGCCAGGTGGCTCAGTTTGGCCTGACCTTTGGGGTCGGTGCATTCATCTTGTACATGTTGTTCATCGTCTTCAACTTGGCACGTGAGTCGAAGGCGGGTAAATTCGGAACCTTCATTCTGTTTCTGGTTCTCTCATTCGGCATGCTGGGCTTCATTGCCAAAAGTGTGATCAAGTGGGTGCTGGGCATGTGAAGGGTTATTTCGGACGCCAGTGCCTGTTACTGAGGGAGATACAGTGAAGAAGAGCCAGTTCTTGGTACCTAACCTCCATAGGGAGGATGCGCTGGAAGTCGGCGCGAAGGTGCTGACTTGCACGGCCGAAGGTTGGAACGGTAATTCCGTTTCAGGCCATCTGGTCGACTTTGACCCCGAACACCGTCAGTTGAAGATCCAGCCTTTTGGTGACAACCGCGGGTTTGCGCTCAAGTTCAACCAGCTCAAGCGGCTCAAGATCGATACCGATCCCGTATTGGACCAGCGGTTTGAGCCCTCCGGCATCATGGATGATCCGGCAAATCCGTTGCAATCGTTTGTGGTCCATTTGCGCGACGGCGCGCTGTATCCGGGAATTTGCCATGGACACCAGAAGCTCAGCTACGGACTCTGGCTGTTTCCCAAGAAGGCACTGGACGATGACCCTTATCGTGTTTTCATTCCCAAAAGCGGCGTCACCCGATTTGAGTTGCGCCAGGGAGATGAAGACATGATTGCCGACAACGACTTCAGTGAAACGTTACTGGCCGATGCGGAGGAAGTCACGGCGGAAGAGCTGCAAAGCGTGGTTCCCTCGATGGTTGACAGTGTCGAGCAGTTGCGGGAGGCGCTCGAGCGCCAGTCGCGGCTGAAACCCGTGCCGATTGGTGAAGCACTGCTGGGACTGGGCAAGATCACGCCCACCCAGTTGGCGTCGGCACTCAAAAATCAGAAGACAGATGGGCGCGGTCCGCTGGGGCAGATGCTGGTGGACATGGGTCTGGTGACCCAGGCCGATCTCCAGACCGCGCTGGCCCGCAAAATGGGTTATCCGTTCGTGGATTTGAACCGGTTTCCGGTGGACACGGCCGCACTGCGCCGGGTGCCCATGAACATGGCCATGCGCCTGAAAGTGCTGCCCATTTTGGATCTGAAGTCGTCCATCGTGGTGGCGATGGCGGATCCGCTGCAGTTCAAGGTGATTGACGAGCTGGAGTTTTCGACCCAGCGCAAGGTGGTCCCCGTGGTGGCGACCAGCACGGAATTGCCCACCAAGATCGGCAAGGCTTACCGTGAAATCGGCATGGGCGATCTGGCGGCAGCCGGTGCCAGCGGCGCAGCCAAGCCTGAGGCTCTCAAGCCGATGGATGCCGAGGCTGCGGGCAACAGCATGGATGCGCTGCAGCTGGCGGTGGAGTTGAGTGGCGAAGCCACGGACCACCACGAAGACGAGAAGCCCGTCGAACAGTCCGACAACACCCTGGTCAAGCTGATCAATTCGATGATCACCGAGGCGTACTACCAGCGCGCCTCGGACATTCACATCGAGCCTTACCCTGGCCGCGAGAAAGTGGTGATCCGCTTTCGCATTGACGGCGAGATGCGGCCCTATCTCGAGTTGCCTTCGAGCTACCGCAATGCCCTGATCGCGCGCATCAAGATCATGTGCGATCTGGACATTTCGGAGCGGCGCAAGCCACAAGACGGGAAAATCAACTTCTCCAAGTTTGGCGGGCTCGGGATTGAATTGCGCGTCGCCACGATCCCCACGGCCAGCGGTCTGGAGGATGTGGTGATGCGGGTGCTGACGTCTTCTGAGCCTTTGCCGCTTGAGGCTCTGAACCTCAGCCAGGCCAACTTGGCCACTTTTGAACACATTGTCAGCCGCCCGTATGGGCTGTTCCTGTGCGCGGGCCCGACCGGCTCGGGCAAAACAACCACGCTGCATTCGGCGCTGCGGCGCATCAACACCCCGAATCGCAAAATCTGGACCGCCGAGGATCCAGTGGAAATCACTCAACGGGGTTTGCGGCAGATTCAGGTCAACCCGAAAATCGGCTGGACCTTTGCCACCGCATTGCGCTCGCTGCTGCGGGCAGATCCGGATGTGATCATGGTGGGCGAAATCCGCGACCAGGAAACGGCAGAGATTGCGATCGAGGCTTCGCTGACCGGTCACCTTGTGTTCTCCACCTTGCACACCAACTCGGCGGCCGAAACGATTGTGCGCCTGATCGACTTGGGGGTGGACCCGTTCTCCTTCGCCGACTCATTGCAAGGCATTCTGGCTCAGCGACTGGTGCGCCGGTTCTGTTCGTCATGCGTGACCAGTGAACCGCTGTCCGAAGATCGTCTGGTCGAGTTGATGCATGACTATCAGGCTCAGCTGCCGCCGGACCACCCCTTGCGTGCCAGTGATGAATTGCGCCGCCAGTGGCTGGAGCGCTTTGCTCCGGATGGGGTGTTCCACATCAACCACGCGCCCGGTTGTGACCGCTGTGGTCAAACCGGGTACAGCGGGCGGGTCGCGCTGCATGAACTTCTGGCCAGTTCCCCCGAGTTGCGTCACCTGATCCAGAATCGGGCACGTCCGCAAGATTTGCAGGCAGTGGCCATCCGCGAAGGCATGCGCACTCTGCGCCAAGACGGCATTGAAAAGGTGCTGATGGGCCTGACCAGCCTGGCCGAGGTGCGTTCCAGTAGCAACGCCTGACTCAGAGCTCGGTTTCGGCGATCTGCATCAGCATGGGGCGGTTGCGGATCACCAGCCCACCGGGCTCAATCCGGATCGCTTCCTCGCGTTCCATGGTTTTCAGCTCCTGGTTCACCCGCTGGCGCGACGCACCCAGCAATTGCGCCAGCTCTTCTTGTGCCAATTGCAAGCCGATGCGAATTTCGTGGTCGTGTGCGAGGGAGGGGGCGCCGTAACTGCGCAGCAGGTGCAGCAATACTTTGGCCAGCCGTGCACGCAACGGCTTGGTGTTGAGGTCTTCCACCAATCCGAACAGCGTGCGCATGCGGCGCGACTGCAAACGCATCAAGGCCTCGTACAGCTCCACGTGCTGGGACAGGATTTTCTGGAAGTCGGTGCGCGAGACGCACAGCAGCGTGGTGTCACCCCGGGCGTAGTTGTCGTGCGTCTGCCGGTCGCCGTCAAAGATGGCAATCTCGCCAAACCAGACTCCAGGCTCCACGTAAGTGAGGGTGACCTGCTTGCCCGACAGGGAAGTGGAGCTTACCCGTACCGCACCCTGTGCCACAGCGGTCCATTCGGTGGGCGCGTCACCCCGCGCGTAAATCAACTCGCCCTCTTTGAAGCGGCGGACGTAGGCACACCGAAGAATATCGTGTCGCAGCGAGGGCGACAGGCTCGCGAACCAGCGGCCTGCGTTGATGGCCTCGCGCTCTTGCTGGGTCAGGATGGGTTCGTCCATCGCAGGCAGACGGTGGTTCACAGATAGCGCGCAGGTCGTTTTTCCAGAAAGGCGGCAATGCCTTCGCCGCCGTTGGGGTGGTGCAGGTTGCGCACGAAATGATCTCTTTCCTGCGCGAGGTGAGCGCTCAAAGGGCGCTGTCCCGCTTCGTTCACGAGTTCCTTGATGCTGTGCAACGCATTGGGCGCTTTGGCGTTCAGCGCTTCGCACAATGCCAAGGCTTGTTCAAGGGCTCCACCCGCTGGAGTGATGTGGTTGACCAGACCCAGCGCCTGCAAACGAGCAGCGCCTATGCGTTCACCCAGCATCAACAATTGAAGCGCTGTGGCGCGGGGGACACTTCGGGCCAGGTGCCAACTGCCACCGCCGTCTGGTGACAGGCCAATGTTGGCATAGGCCATCACGAAAACGGCATTTTCGGCTGCAACGAGCAGGTCGCACGCCAAAGCCAACGAAAAACCAGCGCCCGCACACGAACCCTCAACTGCCGCCACCACAGGTTTGGGGAAGCTGCGCACTGCTTCGATCCAGCTGTGCAGGCTTTCGATGCTTTCGGCCTGCACCGCTGGAGGCTGCTGCCGGTTGCCTTGCAGACGCTGCAGATTGCCACCCGCGCAAAAGTGCGCGCCTTCCCCGACGATGATCACGGAGCGCACTTCCGGGTTGTGGTCGGCCGCGTTCATGGCTTCAATACCGGCGGCGTAAATGTCTGGCCCCAGGGCGTTGCGGTGCTCGGGGTTGCTGATGGTCAGCAGCATGGTGGCGCCAACGGTGTGGCTTTTAAGGGTAGCGGTCATGTCAGTTTCAGTGTGCTTAAAGCAGGACAGTCATATATGCCAGAATGTAGCGTGAAGAAGAACGTACAACGCCGTCGAAGGCCAAGGAACGCAACATGTTGAAGTTGGCGGTGGGTAGCGCACTGCTCGTCACGGTCACCCAAGGGTGGGCCGTTTCTCTGGGAGCCATCCAAGGCAACGTCATTATCGGACGCCCGCTGGAAGTGATGGTGCAAAGCAGCATCGACGCTTCTGAGGCCGCGGCCGGCCTGTGCCTGGAAGCGGAGGTGATTTATGGCGACAACCGGGTGTCTGCGTCCGCTGTAACAGCGGCAATTCACCGCATCGGTGCCGATGGCACTGGCGCGTTGCGGGTTCGGGTTTCAGAGCCGGTGACGGAGCCGTTCGTCACCCTGGTGCTCAAAGCCGGTTGTCAGCAGACTTTCCGCCGCAGCTACACCTTGCTGGCCGATCTGGACATGCCAGTGCCTTTGGCAGCGGCATCTCGCCCAGCTGCCGGTTCAGTCCCAGGATCACAGGCCGTGATGCCATCGGCCCCCCGGCCTGTGGTGCGACCAGCGGCGGCGGCTCCGGCAGCCGCTGTCCCAGCCATGCCCTCGGCCTCACAGGTCAGACCTTCATCGAGCGCATCCGCCGGCGTGGTGACTCCAGCCCCGACCTCTGTGCCAATGCCGGAAACGCCGATCAGCCTGGCTGCGCCGGCGCCCCGCCCTCCAGGTGTGACGTCATTGCGCAGCAAAGTGCGGCCTGCTGCGGCTCTGCCGCGTGCGGAGGACGTCGCGCCGGCCGCGACCAGCCGGCCCCCAGCCCCAACCCCCACACCGGCACCAGAGGCCGAGGGCGCTCGTTTGAAGCTCGATCCGGTGGATGTGTCGCCCACACCAGGGCCCGCTTCGCCGAACGCTCCCGATGCTGTACCGCAAGTGGATGCCACTGGCGCAGCGCAGGGGGCCGCTGCGGATGTGGCCTCATCTTCTGAGGTTGCCCGCGAGCTGGAGCAACTGCGCGCCGAGCAGGAAAAGTTGCGCCTGGCCATGGAAACGATGAATGCCCAGCTGGCACAGGCGGAGGCTACCCGCTACCAGAACCCTGTGGTTTACGGCTTGGGGGCGGCGATCGTGGCATTGCTGGGTGGTGTTTGGGTGCTGTGGCGTCGCCGCAGTCGGGCCACAGTTACACAGGATGCCGCTGCGGGTGTCAACCCGTGGTGGGAAACGAGTCTGCCACCCGAAGTGCCTAAGGCCAATGAGCAGACCGCCGAGGTGGCTCCAGCTGCGGCGTGGGCGACAGGCAACCCGGTGAGTGGACTCGAGGTCAGCGATGCGCGTGAATCGATGTTCCGCGAGGTACCCATTGCACCGTTGAATCCGGAAGCCCTGCTTGATGTTTGGCAGCGAGTGGACTTCTTCGAGTCGTTGGGTCAACACCGGGACAGCATGGAGGCGTTGAAGGACTTTGTGTCGGAGAACCCTCGTGCGTCCGAAGCACCGTACCTCCGTTGGCTGGCCCTGAGCCGTGCCCACGGCCAGGGCGAAGACCATTCGCTGGCGCAGGCTTTTTACGAACACCATTTCCAGCGACTGGCGCCGTCTGCCATCACCGAGGGTCACCTCGAGTCGGACGCACCGGCTGTCCAGCATTTGGTCGCTGAATGGCCAGAGCCTACGGCCCGCCGCTGGCTGGAGCAAGCCCTGGCCAGCCAACCCGGTGATCTCGCGACCTTACAGGTGCGATCCACCGAGGTTTTTGACGACTTGCTGACCCTGTTGGGGACTTTGGACGTTCCGGATGCGCTGCCTGAAACACCCAAATTGCCTGCAGCAGCCGATCAGATCACCCCAGCGGCAGCGCCAGCTGTGCTGGCGCCTGATCTGAATCTGGATTTCCCTGTCTGGAGCACGGCGGCCGAGGCGGCTTCTAAAGTTGAACCAGCTTCTGTGACCCCGCCTGTCGCTCAGGCGCCCGAAGCTGAAGCGGATCGCCCACCGTTGGATTTCGACTTCTTCAAATGGGAACCGCCCGCCAAGCCTGAAGACGAGCCGCCCCCGAAAGCTTGAGGCGATGCGGGGCCGTTCAGCGGCGCATGTGCAAAGCACCCGGGTTGACAATGTTGGTCGGGGTGCCCTTGATGTAGTTGATCACGTTGTCAAACGCGGCCGAGAAGTAGAGTTCATAACTGTCATGCTCCACGAACCCGATGTGGGGTGTGCAAATGCAGTTCTCCAGGCGAAGCAGCGCGTGGCCTTGGAGGATGGGTTCGGATTCGAACACATCCACTGCCGCCATTCCAGGGCGTCCCCGGTTCAGTGCAGCGACCAGCGCGTCGGGCTGAATCAGTTCGGCCCGCGATGTGTTGACCAGCAACGCGGTCGTCTTCATCAGGGACAAATCCTCCAACGAAATGCTGCCTTGCGTGCCTTCACCCAGGCGCAGGTGCAGGCTCAGTACATCGCACTCGCTGAAGAGCGCCGCTTTGGACTCGGCCACCTCGTAACCGTCCGCTTGGGCGGCCAGCCGAGAGGCATCGCTGCCCCACACCATCACACGCATACCGAAAGCACGACCGTAACCGGCCACCAGCTTGCCGATCTTGCCATAGCTCCACACGCCTAGAGTCTTGCCCTGCAACACCATGCCGATGCCGAAATTCGCCGGCATAGACGCCGACTTGAGCCCCGATTGTTGCCAGGCTCCGTGCTTCAGGTTGGCCACATACTGCGGCACCCGGCGCATCGCGGCCATGATGAGCGCCCACGTCAGCTCCGCGGGCGCCACCGGAGACCCCACGCCCTCAGCCACGGCCACGCCGTGTTCGGTACAGGCCTGAATATCTAGATGCGCTCCGATCTTGCCGGTTTGAGCAATCAGTTTCAGGCGAGGCAGTTTGTCCAGCAGCTGGCGGGTGATCTGGGTGCGTTCCCGGATCAGGACCAGAATATCCGCGTCGCGCAAGCGAACCGACAATTGCCCCACCCCTTTGACGTTGTTGGTGAAAACCTTGGCCGGGTAGGGCTCCAGCTTGGCCGCGCAGGGCAGTTTGCGCACAGCGTCCTGGTAGTCGTCGAGTATCACGATGTTCATGGCTGTCTATTGTGCCCCGGCGCAAGGGCGTTCTCCGTGGTGACCACGGATTGCAGCCCGATCATTTACCATCGAACACATGTCAAATTCCCTTGCTGGTACGGCCGCCTCGCTGGCGGAAGCTGTGCCTTTGCGACGCGATGCGCAGGTGATGGGCTTGGTGGGGTTGGCCCACGCCACGTCTCACTTCAGCCATTTGCTGCTGCCACCCCTGTTCCCCGTGTTCATGCGCGAGTTCAACCTGTCGTATTCCGACGTGGGTTTGCTGATGTCGCTGTTTTTCGTCGTATCGGGCATCGGACAGGCGTTGTCGGGTTTTCTGGTGGACCGCGTGGGCGCGCGCCCGGTGCTGTTCACCTCGCTGCTGTTGTTCATTGCATCCGCCTCGAGTGCATCGCTCGCTCAGGGGTATGGTGGGCTGCTGTTGTCCGCATTTTTGGCGGGCCTGGGCAATGCGCCTTTCCATCCGGTGGATTTTTCGATCCTGAATCAGCGAGTGTCCACACCGAGGCTGGGCCATGCCTTCAGTGTGCATGGCTTGACGGGCAACCTGGGCTGGGCCCTGGCGCCCGTGTTTCTGGTGGGTATCTCGGCGTTGGCGGACTGGCGCCAAGCCTACCAGGCGGCCATCGTGCTTTATTTGCTGGTGCTGGGCGTGTTGATCTGGCAGCGCGATCAGCTGCGGACAGAGGTGGTGAAGCACCCACCAGGCCACACGGGCGGTACCGACCTCGCTTTCATGCGTCTGCCAGTGGTTTGGTGGTGCTTTGCGTTCTTTTTGTTGTCCACCATGACCCTGGCGGTCGTGCAGACGTATTCCGCGTCTATCCTGCGAGCGATGCATGCGGTAACCCTGGAAGCCGCCACATTGACCTTGACCGCCTACATGCTGAGTGGCGCTTTCGGGATGCTGGTGGGTGGCTTCATTGCAGCGCGGGCTCAACAAGTGGATCGTGTGGTCGCGCTTGCCATGGCCTGCGGAGCGGCCTTGATGCTGTTGGCGGCCACAGGCTGGCTAGGTGGGTTCGGGTCCATGGCGGTCCTGGCGATCACCGTTTTTGCGGTGGGGATCGGTGGCCCCAGCCGCGACATGATGATCCGCCGCGCAACGCCCAAAGGCGCGACTGGCCGGGTGTATGGCACGGTCTATTCCGGGCTGGACACCGGGTTTGCCTTGTCCCCGCTGTTCTTCGGCTTGTTGATGGACCGCCACTGGTACGCCGCCACCTTGGCTGGCGCTGCTGTCACGCTGGTGCTATCGGTTTATGCAGCATTGGGCGTGGGGCGCCGCATCCGTCCGGCGGCGCCTGGCTGATCAAGCATCGGCGGCAGCCGATTCGATCGCTTCGATTTCGCTGGCCACTTCCAGCCATTGTTCCTCGGTGTCGGCGATTGCATCGTCGACCACCTTGAGCCGCTTGCCAGCTTCGGCGAGTTCAGCCGGTGTCAGGTTGCCTTGCAATTGGGCGTGCAATGTTGCTTGCTCGGCTTGCAGCGTCGCCAGCTGGCGTTCCAGGGCCTCGCGTTGCTTTTTATGCGGTTTCAGCTGGTCGGCGAGCTGTTGGCGGCGCTGTGCGTCCAGCTTGCGCTGTTCGCCCTGGCTGAGTTTAGGGGTGGTCTCGTTGGGGGCCGGTGCAGGCTTCGCCTCTCCGCGTTGGATTGACTCGCGTTTTTGTTTCGCCACGTCAAGCAGATAGCGTTGGTAGTCGTCCAGATCGCCATCAAAGGGCGAGATACCCCCGTGGGATACAAGCCAGAATTCGTCGCATACTGACCGCAGCAGGGCGCGGTCGTGGCTGACCAGCATCACTGTACCTTCAAATTCGTTCAGCGCCATGGCCAGTGCTTCGCGGGTGGCCAGGTCCAGGTGGTTGGTGGGTTCGTCCAGCAGCAGCAGGTTGGGGCGCTGCCACACGATCATGCACAGCACCAGGCGCGCCTTTTCGCCACCACTCATGGTCCCTACCGTCTGCTGCACCATGTCGCCACTGACCTGGAAACGGCCCAGGAAATTGCGCAGGTCCTGTTCGCGCGTGGCTTGGCCCATCAGCGCACCGTTGGTTTCGGTGTCGCGGGCCAGTCGAATCATGTGAGCCAGCGGCGTGTCGTCGGGCCGCAAGACGTCCAGTTCCTGCTGCGCGAAGTAGCCAATGCGCAGGCCTTTGCCTTCGGTGAGAGTGCCGCCCAGCAGAGGAAGCGCGCGGGCCACGGTTTTGACGAAGGTGGACTTGCCTTGCCCGTTGGCGCCCAGAATGCCGAGGCGTTGCCCCGCCTGTACCGAGCGAGTGACTTGCCGCACGATCACGGATTCCGTGGCGTCTTCCGCACGGTAACCAAAATTGGCCTCGCGCAAGCTGAGCATGGGGTTGGGCAGTTGGCCAGGCTCGTCAAACTCGAAGCTGAACTCGGCTTCGGCCAGCACGGGCGCGATTTTTTCCATCCGTTCCAAGGCCTTGACTCGGCTTTGCGCCTGTTTGGCTTTGGTGGCCTTGGCCTTGAACCGGTCAATGAATTTCTGCAGGTGCGCGATTTTGTCTTGCTGACGCGCAAAAGCCACCTGCTGTTGGCTGATTTGCTCGGCCCGCATGTCCTCAAAGCGGCTGTAGTTGCCGCCATAGCGGGTGAGCTTGCCGTTCTCAATGTGCAGGGTCACCTGCGTCACCGCATCCAGAAACTCGCGGTCGTGGCTGATGACCAGCAGGGTACCCACGTACCGTTTGAGCCAGCTCTCCAGCCAGACCAAAGCGTCCAGATCGAGGTGGTTGGTCGGTTCGTCCAGCATCAGCAAGTCGCTCGGACACATCAGCGCCCGTGCCAGTTGCAATCGCATGCGCCATCCGCCCGAAAAACTGTTGACCGGTCGCTCCAGTTCGTTGACTTGAAAACCCAGGCCCAGCAACAGCGCCTGAGCACGCGCGGGGGCATCGTGGGCGCCAGCGTCGTGCAGGGCGGTGTAAGCGTGGGCCATCTGCTCGCCATCGCCGCTGGCTTCGGCCAGATGCACTTCGGTCTGGGCGTCCCGCAAGCGGGTGTCGCCGTCGATCACGAAGGCGGTGGCAGGTTGGTCTGTCTCGGGCATGTCCTGCGCCACCTGGGCGAGTCTCCACTGCCTGGGCCACTGAAAGTCCCCGCCGTCTTCATGCAAATGGCCTTGCAGCAGCGCGAACAAACTGGATTTGCCCGCGCCATTGCGGCCGACCAGACCCACTGCCTCGCCGGGGTTCAGCGTGGCGCTGGCTCGGTCGAGCACGACCTTGGTGCCGCGCCGAAGGGTCACGTCGCGCAAGGTGATCATGTTGGCGCTCCGGTGCCGGGGCGGTTTGCAGACCAGTCTTCGAGCGCATCGCGCGTCAGCAGCAGCACCGGACCCTCGCCAGACGTGGTTTCGGGCCAGTAAGCCAGCAAGCTGGGGAATGCACGCTCAAAATGGGCACGTTCATTCCCAATTTCCAGCACCAGTACCGCCTCCGGGTTCATGTGGTCCAGCGCGCCGCACAGCAAATGGCGCACGAAGTCCATGCCGTCGTCGCCGCCTTGCAGTCCGCCGTCCAGAGAAATCACGGGCTCGGCCTGGTATTCGGGCGGGAGTGCATCCATCCCAGCCCGGCTGACATAGGGCGGGTTGCACAGAATCAGGTCGTAGCGGTCCGGCAACTGGGCCCATCCGTCGGACTCGATCAGGCGGATCCGATTTTGCAAATCATGCTTGTCAACGTTGATGCGCGCGACGGCCAGGGCTTCGGGCGAAATATCGGCAGCGTCCACAGTGACGTCTGGCCAAGCCATTGCCGCCAGCACAGCCAGGCTACCGTTGCCCGTACAAAGGTCCAGCACGCGCACAGTGTGTTCGCCCAGCCAGGGATCAATGCTTTCGGCGCCTTCGGCGTTGGCGATCAATTCCGCCACAAAGCTTCGCGGCACGATGACGCGCTCATCCACGTAGAAAGGCACGCCTTGTAACCAGGCTTCTCGCGTCAGGTAGGCGGCGGGCTGGCGGGTGGCGATGCGTCGCTCCATGAGCGCCTGCACCGCGGCCTGTTGTTCGGCTGTGACCGGTTGATCCGCCAGCGCGTCTAGGTCGCTGTCCAGCGGCAGTCCAAGTTGCCACAGCGTGAGCCACACCGCTTCGTCATGGGCATTGGTGGTGCCGTGCCCATAGGCCAGGTCTGCGGCTAGCAGGGTCTTGGTGCTTTGGGCCAGCAGGTTCCCCAGACTGGTGGTGGCCGCGCTCAAGGAGTCACCTCGTCTGTGGCGGGTACACCACCCAGATTTTCCAGCGCGCGCCGGTAGATGTTTTTCAGCGGTTCAATGTCGGCCACCGAGACGCACTCGTTCACCTTGTGGATTGTGGCGTTGGGCGGGCCGAGTTCAATCACCTGAGGACAGATCTGGGCGATAAAGCGCCCGTCACTGGTGCCGCCTGTGGTGGAGAGTTCTGTCTCCAGGCCGGTTTCGGCGCGGATGGCATCGCGCACCGCGTCAACCAGCGTACCCGGTCGCGTCAGAAAGGGCAGGCCACCCACGGTCCAAGTCAGGTCGTAATCCTGTCCAGCCTGTAGTCCGTGTTCCGCCAGCAACTGGACGACCCGTTGCTGTAAGCCCTCCGCCGTGCTCTCGGTGCTAAAGCGGAAATTGAAATCCACCACCACATGACCCGGGATGACGTTGCTCGCACCCGTGCCACCATGGATGTTGCTGACCTGCCAGGTGGTGGCCGGGAAAAAATCATTGCCCTCGTCCCACCGGGTGGCCACCAGCTCGCTCAATGCGGGCGCCAGTAGGTGGATAGGGTTGCGCGCCAGATGCGGATACGCAATATGCCCCTGCACCCCTTTGACCGTGAGCTTGCCACTCATGGTGCCGCGGCGCCCGTTCTTGATCATGTCGCCAGTGCGTTCCACCGATGTCGGTTCACCCACAATGCAGAAGTCCAGCGTTTCGCCCCGTCGCTGCAATTCGCGGCAGACCACCACGGTTCCATCGTTGGCCGGACCTTCCTCATCGCTGGTCAGCAAGAAGGCAATGTTGAGCGGTGCGTCAGGGTGGGTGGCGACGAATTCTTCACATGCCACCACCATGGCCGCCAGGGATGCCTTCATGTCGCTGGCGCCGCGCCCGAACAGCTTGCCATTGACATGGGTGGGGGTGAACGGATCACTGCCCCATTGGTCCAGCGGGCCGGTGGGCACCACGTCAGTGTGCCCGGCGAATACCAGGGTTGGCGCTTGGGCAGACACTGTGCGCTTGGCCCAAAGGTTGGTCACGCGGAAATCGTCCGGGCCGCTTACCAGCGTTTCACAGACAAAGCCCAGGGGGCTCAGACGTTGGGCGATCAGCGTCTGGCAGCCGGCATCGTCGGGGGTGACGGAGGCGCGGGCCAGCAACGCCTCGGTCAGGCGCAGGGTAGAGGTCATGTTGAATGCGTGGCGTGCGATCAGGGTCGCACGTCCAGAGTGAAATCCGAAAATGATGGTCCAGCCGGTACGGCAGGCGCCGCCTCAGGCGTGGCGGGCGCAGCACCTCGCGCATTGAGCCCGGTTTCGTTTTGAAGGCGCCACATCAGGTTGGTCGGTGAGTCGGCGTAGGACAGGCCTTCCTTGCGGTCCACTTTGCCGGTGATGATCAAACGAGCGATGTCTTCCTCGAAGGTCTGCGACTCTTCGGCCATGGACTTTTCCAGCGCTTCGCGCACTCCAAAAAAGTCGCCCTTCTCGATCAGCTCGCTGATGAGTCGGGTGTTGACCATCACTTCCACCGCCGGAACGCGACCGCCGTCCACGGTACGCATCAGCCGTTGCGAAACGATGGCTTTGAGTGCCGACGCCAGGTCGTTCAGCATCGACGGACGCACCTCTACCGGGTAGAAGTTCAGGATGCGATTGAGTGCCTGATAGCTGTTGTTGGCGTGCATCGTGGCCAGCACCAGGTGGCCTGACTGCGAGTAGGACATCGCCTGCGACATGGTTTCCCGATCGCGGATTTCGCCGATCAGAATGACGTCAGGTGCTTGGCGCAGCGCGTTTTTCAGCGCGATGTGAAGCGACTCGGTGTCGGTGCCCACCTCGCGCTGGTTGACGATCGACCTTTTGTTCCTGAACAGGTACTCGACCGGGTCTTCAATCGTGAGGATGTGGCCTGTTGTGTTTTCGTTGCGGTGATCCAGCAGCGCCGCCAGGGTGGTGCTTTTGCCCGAGCCCGTCGCACCCACCACCAGAATGAGCCCGCGCTTGGCCAGGATCATCTGCGAAAGCACCGGGGGAATGTTCAGCGACTCGATGGCTGGGATGTCGCTGCTGATGTAGCGAATCACCACCGCGCAACTGCCGCGCTGCTTCATGGCGCTGATGCGAAAACGCCCCACACCCGGCAACGGCACCGCAATGTTCAGCTCGCGGTTGAGATTGAATTCTTCCAGCTGCGCGCCTGACACCACCTCGCTGAGCAGTTGGTAGGGGCCCTCGGTGGGCAGCGGCTGGTTGTTCAACGCTGAACAAACGCCGTTGATTTTGATCTGAATCGGCGAATTGGCCGACAGGTACACGTCGGAAGCTTTTCTTTCGCCCATCGCGCGCAGGATCTTTTCCATCATGCCCATGGCGTTCTCCCGTGTGTACCGGTCATCCGCTGGCCGGCGCGTCAGTCGCGCAGCAGGTCGTTGATGCTGGTCTTGGAACGGGTTTGTGCGTCCACCCGCTTCACGATGATGGCTGCATACATGCTGTACGGTGCACCGTTCGCGGCCGTCTTGGGCAGGTTGCCGCTGACCACCACCGAGCCCGATGGCACCCGGCCGTAGCTGATTTCGCCGGTGGCACGGTCGAAAATCGGGGTGCTCTGGCCCAGGTACACGCCCATGCCCAGCACCGAGTTCTCTTCCACGATCACGCCTTCGACCACTTCGGAGCGCGCGCCAATGAAGCAGTTGTCTTCGATCACGGTGGGGTTGGCTTGCAGCGGCTCCAGCACGCCGCCAATGCCCACGCCGCCCGACAGGTGCACGTTCTTGCCGATCTGTGCACAAGAGCCGACCGTGGCCCAAGTGTCTACCATGGTGCCTTCGTCCACGTAGGCGCCAATGTTGACGTAGCTGGGCATGAGGATGGCGCCCTTGGCAATGTAGCTGCCCCGGCGCGCCACAGCCGGCGGCACCACGCGCACCCCTGTCGCAGCCATTTCCTGTGGGCTCAGGTGGGCGAATTTGGTTTTCACCTTGTCGTAGAAGGCCAGGTCGCCGGCCTGCATGATTTCGTTGTCCTTCAAGCGGAAGCTCAGCAGAACCGCCTTCTTGATCCACTGGTGGACGGTCCATTGGCCCACGCTTTCGCGGGTGGCCACGCGCAGTTTGCCGACGTTGAGCTTGGAAATCACCTCTTCTACTGCGTCCTGCACCTCTTGCGGAGCGGTCGCCGGGGAGAGCTGGGTACGGTTTTCCCAAGCGTTTTCAATGATTTGTTGCAGTTGCTGAGTCATGGTCTGAGATGGGAACAATTCAGGAGGCTTGAATAAACGAAACAATGCGCCGTGCTGCTTCCGCGCATTCGGCGGTTTCGGCCACCAGGGCCATGCGCACACGGTTGGCGCCTGGGTTGTAGCCTAGGGCTTCGCGGGCCAGGTAACTGCCTGGCAACACGGTCACATTGTATTGGGCCAGCAACTCGCGCGCGAACACGGTGTCGCGCTCTGGCGTATGGGTGTGGTCCTGGCCGCCGAAACGCTCGGGCACTTCCGCCCAGAGGTAGAAACCGGCGTCCGGCAGCGCCACTTTCATGGCGGTCGCCAGAATGGGTGTGACCTCTGCAAACTTGGAACGGTACTGGGCCCGGTTATCCACCACGTGGGCCTCGTCAAGCCAGGCCGCAGCGCTGGCGGTCTGCACCACGGTACTCATGGCGCTGCCATGGTAAGTGCGATACAGGAGGAAGGGCGCAATGATGCTGGCATCGCCAGCGACAAAGCCGCTGCGCAGCCCGGGTACATTGCTGCGTTTGGAAAGGCTGGTCAGCGCGATCAGGTTGCGGAAGTCGTGGCGACCGAGTCGGGCAGCCGCTTCCAGTCCACCGAGAGGCGCATCGTCGCGAAAATAGATTTCGCTGTAGCACTCGTCGCTGGCAATCACAAAGCCATAGCGGTCGCTCAGCTCAAACAGCATGGCCCATTCGTCCAGCGGCATCACGGCCCCAGTCGGGTTGCCAGGTGAGCAGGTGTAGAGCAGCTGGGTGCGCTCCCAGATGTGGGCGGGCACACTGGCCCAATCGGTGGCGAAGTTGCGTGACGCGTCGCTGGGTGCAAACCAGGGCTCTGCGCCCGCCAGATACGCTGCCCCTTCGTAAATTTGGTAGAACGGGTTGGGGCACACCACCACGGGCTCAGTCCCGTCGGCAAATTGCCTTGGGTTGACCACCACTTGCGCCAGGGCAAACAGAGCCTCCCGCGAACCGTTGACCGGCAAGATCTGTCTGGCAGGATCCAACTTCAGGCCGTAGCGGCGCTCCATCCAGGTGGCGCAGGCTTGTTTCAGCTCGGGGGTGCCGCCGGTAGCGGGGTAGGTGGCCAAACCGCCATCGGGCGACTGCACCGCGTCACACAGGCGGTCTTTGAGAAAACTCGGTGTGGGGTGGCGCGGCTCACCTATGCCCAGGCTGATCGGGCGCAGGGTGGCGTTCGGCGTGACGGCTGCAAACAGTTGCCGCAGGCGTTCGAAAGGATAGGGCTGCAGGCGCTGCAATAACGGATTCATAAGGCGTGATGGTACCGCCTGTGAATGTGCTCTGCCCAAGGCACTGCCACCGCCGCTTTAAACTACGGATTTGATATTTTCTGGTATCCGTTCGCGTGCGCCTTCACACCATCAAGCTGTCCGGCTTCAAATCGTTTGCCGATCCCACCACGTTCAATCTCCCCGGGCAACTGGTGGGTGTGGTGGGGCCGAACGGTTGCGGCAAGTCCAACATCATGGACGCCGTGCGCTGGGTGCTGGGCGAGAGCAAGGCCAGCGAATTGCGCGGCGAGTCGATGCAAGACGTGATCTTCAACGGCACGACGACACGCAAGCCGGCCAGCCGAGCCAGTGTGGAGCTGGTGTTCGACAATGCCGACCACCGCGCTGGTGGACAGTGGGGGCAGTTTGCCGAAATCGCTGTCAAGCGGGTGCTCACGCGAGATGGCACCAGCAGCTACTACATCAACAACCAGCCGGTGCGCCGTCGCGATGTGCAGGATGTATTCCTCGGGACTGGCCTGGGGCCGCGCGCCTACGCCATCATTGGTCAGGGCACCATCAGCCGCATCATCGAAAGCAAGCCCGAGGAATTGCGCCTGTTTTTGGAGGAGGCCGCTGGCGTTTCCAAATACAAAGAGCGCCGGCGTGAAACGGCCAACCGACTGAACGACACGCGCGAGAACCTGACCCGGGTCGAAGATATTCTGCGCGAGCTGAACGCCAACCTCGACAAGCTGGAGAGGCAGGCCGAGGTGGCCGCCCGCTACCAGGCACTGCAGGCTCAGGTCACTCTGAGTCAGCAACGGCTGTGGTTTCTGAAGCGTCGCGATATTGAGTCTGAGTTGGCCCGCGTGCAGGCCGATGGTCGCCAGGCGGTGAACGATCTTGAAAGCCGTATGACCGACCTGCGCCGTGTGGAGTCGGACCTGGAAACCATACGCCAGGCCCACTACGACGCGGGTGATCAGGTCAACCAGGCACAGGGCCGTCTGTACGAGGCGGGGGCCGAGGTGGCGCGGCTCGAGGCAGAGATCCGTTACGTGGTCGAAGGACGGCAGCGGGTGCAGCAGCGTTTGGCGCAGCTGCAGGAGCAAACAGCACAGTGGGCACAGCGGCAGGAGTCCGCGCAGGATGAGCTGGAGACGCTCGCTGAACAAAACGAGTCGGCGGCAGAGCAGAGCGAGGTGCTGGCGGCCCAGGTGGAAGAACAGTCGCTGCAGTTGCCCGCTCTGGAGGATGCTTTGCGTCAGGCGCAAGGACGTGTCACCCAGCAGCGGGCCAGCGTCACCCAGGTTCAGCAGGCGATCCAGGTGCTGGCCGCAGAGCAACGTGGTCTGCAGGAACAAGCGCGCCAGCTTGAACAGCGCCGGGAGCGCTTGAGCCATGATCGCAAGGGCCTGGTGGCTCCCGACGTGGAGCGTTTGAACGAGGTCAACGAACAGCTCGAACTGGCGCAAGAAGGCCACGCCCTGGCCGACGCACGTTTGCAGGAACTGCAAGAGTTGCTGCCTCAGTTGGAGGAGGCGCGCCGTGACGCACAGGTGAAGGTCAATCTCGAAACCCGCACCCAGGCCGAGCTGACGGCTCGGCTCGACGCGCTCAAAGCTTTGCAAGACAAGCTCAAAACCGATGGAAAACTACAACCCTGGCTGACCAAACACGGCTTGGACGGGCTGGTGGCATTGTGGAACCGTCTGCAGACCGAACCGGGCTGGGAAAACGCGATTGAGGCTGCCTTGCGTGAACGCATGGGGGCGCTGGAAGTGTCTCGGCTGGACATGGTCCGAGCCTTTCTGAGCGATGTGCCGCCCGCCAAACTGGCGTTTTTCAGCCCCTCCACGGGTGGGGTGGTCGCTGCGGCCAGTTCGTCCCCAGCCGGGTTGCTGCCATTGGCGCAACGCTTGCGGCAGCACGATGCGACGTTGCAAGCCATGCTCAACGAATGGTTGCATGGTTGTCACTCAGCCCCCACTCTGGAAGAAGCGCTGGCAGCGCGAAGCCAGTTGCAGGCTGGCGGCTCGATCTACACGCCGCAAGGGCATGTGGTGACCGCCCATCACGTTGGCTTCTATGCGCCTGACAGCGAGCAGGCTGGCTTGCTGGCGCGAGCCCACGAAATCGATAACCTGGACAAACAGGTGCGTGCGCAGGCGTTGCTGGCCGACGATGCCAGAGCCGCTTTCAATCGGGTCGAGGCCACGCACGCCGATGTGAACCAGCGTTTGCAGCAAGCCCGGCGCGAGGCGGCCGATCAACAGGCACGGCTGCACCATTTGCAGGTGGAATCGCTGCGCCTGACCCAGTTGGCTGAGCAGGCCCGCGCCCGCAGCCAGCAGCTGGAGCAGGACATGGCGGAAGTCGATGACCAGCTGGAAGCCCTCCAGGAGCGGCGCGTGACCGCCGAAGCGCGTTTTGAAGAACTGGACATGCAATTGGCCGAGGGCCAGGAACGTCATGCCCAGTTGGAAGATGGCGTCATCGACGCCGAGCGACGGTTGAATCAGGCTCGGGAGCAGTTGCGAACGCTGGAGCGCCAGGCACAGGAGGCCACTTTTTCTCAGCGCAGCCTGGAAGCCCGCCGGGCAGAATTGCAGCGTGCCATAGAAACCGCCCAGCAGCAAGCTACAGCGCTGGCTGACGAGCACCAACGCGCGCAGGCTGAGCTGCAGCGTTTGTCTGACGCGGCAGCCCAGGGGGGCCTGCAGGACGCGCTGGATGCCAGGTTGCAACGCGAACAGGCCTTGGCGGCTCAGCGCAGCCAGTACGACGATCTCACGGCCAAGCTGCGTGCCAGCGACGAGCGGCGCCTGCTGCTGGAGCGAGAGCTGGAACCTCTGCGTTCCCGCATTACCGAATTTCAGCTCAAGGAGCAGGCGGCCCGCATGGGGCTCGAGCAATACACCCAGTGGCTGGCTGAGGCCCAGGCTGATTTGCAAGCGCTGGAGCAGGGTATTGAGGCAGAAGGCGTCAAGCTCTATGGCCTGCAAGGCGAGATCGAACGTTGCCAGCGCGACATCCATGCGCTGGGCGCCGTCAACCTGGCCGCACTGGAGGAGTTGACCAGCGCTCGCGAACGCAAACAGTTCCTCGATGCCCAATCGGAAGATTTGAACGAAGCCATTCGCACGCTGGAAGATGCGATCAAGAAGATCGATGCCGAAACCCGCGATCTGCTGGGCAGCACGTTCGAGACGGTCAACGACCATTTTGGCCGCATGTTCCCGGAACTGTTTGGTGGCGGACAGGCCAAACTCGTCATGACCGGTGAAGAAATCCTCGACGCAGGGGTGCAAGTCATGGCCCAGCCCCCTGGCAAGAAAAATCAGACCATCCACCTGCTGTCGGGCGGCGAAAAAGCGCTGACTGCGATTGCCCTGGTGTTCGCCATTTTCCAGCTCAACCCTGCGCCGTTCTGCCTGCTTGACGAGGTCGACGCGCCGCTGGATGACGCCAACACCGAACGCTATGCCAAACTCGTCTCCCACATGAGCACGGAAACCCAATTTCTATTCATCAGTCACAACAAAATTGCCATGGAAATGGCCAAACAGCTGATTGGGGTCACGATGCAAGAGCAGGGCGTGTCCCGCATTGTGGCGGTGGACATGGAAACCGCTGCCGGCATGATGGAGGCGTCCTGACATGAATTCGCTGCAGATCGGTCTTGGGGTGTTGGGCGGACTGGTGGTGTTGGGCGTGTGGCTCTACAACCGTTGGCTGACCCGGCGTCTTCAGCCCAAGCGCTCCATCGCACCAGACCCGTCCCTGACCGATGTCAGCGACGTACCGCGAGATCGGCCCCCATCGCTGGACGAGCGTCTTGATCCGGTCCTTGACGGTGGATCGCCCCAGGACGTGCCACCGGCCATCAGTGCGGCTAAAGCGTCCATGCTCGATCCGATGCTCGACGCCATGGTGCCTTTGTCCCTCGAACATGGCGTGGTGTCGGGTGACGCCGTCCTGGCCGCACTGCCTGGCACGCGTCGGGTGGGAAGCAAATCGTTCGTCGTCGAGGGCTTGAACAGCGCTCTGGATGCGTGGGAGGCGCCTCGCGCTGGGCAGCGTTACATCGCCTTGCGAGCGGGCATTCAGCTGGCCAGCCGTGCCGGCGCACTGAACGACATTGAGTTTTCCGAGTTTGTGGTCAAAGTGCAGAGCTTTGCCGATGTGGTGGGCGCTGCGCCCGAGTTTCCCGAAATGCTGGACGAGGTGACGCGTGCCCGTGAACTTGACCAGTTCGCCAGTGCGCACGATGCACAACTGGGCTTCACGGTTCGCGCCCGCCGGGCGTCGTGGAGCCCAGGTTATTTGAACCAGCATGCTGCCGCGTGCGGGTTCGTGGCCGGCGCGCTGCCCGGGCGCATGGTGTTGCCCTCCGACGTGGCGGGTGCACCCCCGGTGCTGGTGTTGCAATACGAAACCCAGTTGGCGTTGGCCGAAGATCCCGAGCAGGTTGCATTGCGCGAGTTCCACCTGACACTGGATGTACCCCATGTGGCCCGCGAGGAACGCCCCTTCGTGCGGATGCGCGAAATTTCGCAGCGTTTTGCCGACAGCATGGAGGGCGTGGTCACCGATGGCAGCCGTCCGCTGGCGAGCGACGATCTGGATCGGATCGGCTCGGAGCTGGAAATACTCTACGATGCCTTGATTGAGCGCGGCCTGCCTGCTGGCGCGCCGCTCACACGGCGTCTGTTCAGCTGACCTCTGCTCAAGCTCTGAGATAGCCGCCTTGGCGCATTGCGGCCAAGGTGTCGTCCACCAAGGCAGGCAAGGCTTGCACTGCAGATTGTGCTGCGGCTATATCACCCGCCTTGGCCGATTTTTCAAGCGCCGCGGCCCACACAGACAACGCGTTGGCCCCCACGTTGCCGCAACTGCCTTTCATCGCATGGGCGTGTTTCGCCATTTCGGTCAGATCCTGAGCGATGACCTGTTGTTGCAACGCATCGGCCTCGACCACCACCTGTTCGGCAAACAAGGTGGTGATGTCCAGCAAGTCGTCACCCAAAATTTCCCGGAGTTCGCCGAGCGCGGATGTATTCAGTAGGTCATTCACAAGGAAACTCGTTGTTCGTTTCTTGAAATGATAAAACGGTATACAAAACGGCGCTACCCTAAGGTCAGCTGATGTCCCCGCTGTGCACATCGAAACGGCCTCGCCGGCGATCTTCGAAATAAAGCTCCAGCGTTTCTTTGACCGTACGGAAGGCCAATTCTTCCCAGGGAATGTCCGCCTCTGTGAACAGCCTGGCTTCCTGGGTTTCATGCCCGGGGTCAAACTGGTCGCTCAGCAGGCGGGCGCGGTAATACATGTGTACCTGGCCCACGCGAACCACGTTCAGTACGGTGAACAGGCCTTCCATCGCCACCTGTGCACCTGCTTCTTCAATCGTCTCTCGCAGCGCACCATCGGCGGTGGACTCACCGAGTTCCATGAACCCTGCAGGCAGTGTCCACTTGCCCAAGCGGGGTTCAATGTTGCGCTTGCACAGCAACACCTGTTCACCCTGCGCACCCCAGTAAGGCACAGTACCCACTACGTTCAGTGGGTTTTCGTAGTGAATCGTGCCGCAAGCAGGGCATACGGCGCGCACTTTCGTGTCGCCGTCATCGGGTACGCGGTGTTCGACAAGGGTGCCGCAATCGCGGCAGTGGCGGATGGCTGAGCGGAGCATGACCCACAGTGTAGTGGGCCATGCGTTGCCATCAAGCTTTGCTGTGTTTTTCGATCAACGCCCGAGCGGTATTGATCAGGTCGCGGCCGTTGAAACCGCGCTTGTCCATGTCCTGCACCCACTCGACTTCCACCTGACGGGCCCGGCGACGGAATTCTTGCGCTTCGACCAGACCAATGGTGTTGATCTTGTTGTTGCGATCCATAGCTTGCTTGCGAGCCGGCGCGTCTCCCGCCTGCTGCGCACGCCCCAAAAAGGCTGAAGTGTTCAATCCCGAATTGGCGTCAATGATTTTCTTGAGGTCAGGCGGCAGCGAATCGTATTTGCGCTGATTCATCGCCATCACGAAGGTGGTGGTGTAGAGCGCACCGCCTTTAGGGTCAAATTCGCTGTGGTACTGAGTCAGTTCGTGCACCTTGACCGATGGCACGACTTCCCACGGGATCACGCAACCGTCAATCACGCCTTTAGAGAGGGCGTCGGGAATCTGTGGCAGAGGCATACCCACCGGTGTAGCGCCCAGGTTGGCGAGCAGCTTGGTCACCTGACGGGTGGGGCCACGCATTTTCAGGCCGCGCAGGTCGTCTGGGGTGTTGATCGCTTTGTTCTTGATGTGGAACATCCCCGGGCCGTGAACTTGCAGCGCAATCGGCTTGACCTCGCGGTATTCATCAGCGGCCTTGGTTTGAACGTATTCCCACAACGCTTTGGAAGTGGCCTCCGCGTTGGACATCATGAATGGGAGTTCAAACACCTCGGTGCGCGGAAAACGCCCTGGGGTGTTACCGGGCAGCGTCCAAACGATGTCAACCACCCCGTCTTTCGCCTGATCGAACAGTTGCACCGGAGAGCCGCCCAGCTGCATGGCGGGATACGCTTCGAACTTGATGCGACCTTGCGAATCTTTTTCCACCTTGTCCATCCACGCTTTGTGCATGTTGAGCCACACGTTGGACGTGGGCGCCATGAAGGTGTGGAACTTGAGTGTCACGCTTTGCTGCGCAAAGCCAACAATGGCCGGCGCGCCCAGCGCGACACCGGCGCCCGCTTGCAAGATTGTTCTGCGTTGAATCATGGTGGGTCTCCTTGTTACGACGTCAATGAAAAATGTACGTCAAATTTGACAGACAAAATTGAGATCGGAGAGTTCCTTCACCTAGGGGTATCCCGAGGGGCGCAGCTTTCGAGCACCAAACTCTTTCAGACCAGTGTGCTGTTCCGTCCGCGTTAGACTGAGCGTTATGAAGCTCTACAACTATTTCCGATCCGGTACGTCATTTCGGGTGCGCATCGCTTTGCATCTGAAAGGGCTGCCGTTTGACTATGTTCCGGTTCATCTGGCCAAAGGGGAACACCGCCAGGCGGACTACCAGGCCCTGAGCCCCGACTCACTGGTGCCGCTGCTGGACGTTCAGGGCCAGCCGGATGAGGTATTGCTGAGCCAGTCCATGGCAATCATTGAATACCTGGATGAAACTCACCCGCAACCGCCACTGTTGCCTGCCGATCCTTTGGGACGAGCCCAGGTCCGTGCTCTGGCCCAGACCGTGGCGTGTGAGATCCACCCCATCAACAACTTGCGGATCCTCAAGTACCTGGGGGGGCCGTGCGGTCTCACCGAAGGGCAGCGAGCGGACTGGTACAACCACTGGGTGATGGAGGGCCTGCGCGCTTACGAACGTCGTTTGCAAGCCTTGAACGCTGCTCGGGCGGCTCAGGGGTTGCCACCTTCGGTGTACTCCTACGGTGATACGCCTACTTTGGCCGATTGCTGCCTGGTGCCACAGGTCGTCAATGGCACGCGTTTTGGCCTTGTGTACGAAGGTTTGCCACTGACCATGGCCGTGCATGAGGCTTGCATGCGACTGGATGCGTTTCAGCAGGCTCACCCCAAAAACTGTCCAGACTTCGAGGCCTGAGCGTGCGGCCATCGGCGAAAGTCGTGCCGGGCTGGCTGCCTGCGCAAGCGCCTTGGCCGGTTGGGGTGCAGGCGGGCATCAGCCTTCGATCGGGCGGAGTTTCGGCCTCGCCTTGGAGCAGCTTGAACCTGGGTGATCATGTCGGTGACCAACCAGGTCATGTGGCAGACAACCGGCAGCGGCTGGCGGATTTTTTGCGGGTCAGTCCCATTTTTTGTCAGCAAGTGCACGGCACCGACATCGTCCAGTTGGGACCAGAGTCGACCGATGGTTGCGTCGCGGACGGTGCCTGGACCGCCCACCCAAATCAAGCTTGCACCATGATGGTGGCCGACTGCCTTCCGATATTGGTGGCCGCGCCAGATGGCACCAGTGTGGCCGCCTTGCATGCGGGTTGGCGGGGCCTGGTGGGGCAGGGTGGTGTGGGTATGATTGAAGCGCTGGTTCACGCGTGGCCCGCGCTTTGCGACCCTGAAGTGCGCCGCGAATGCGTGGTCTGGCTTGGCCCCTGTATCGGGCCGACCGCTTTTGAAGTGGGCGCCGAGGTGCGGCAGGCGTTTTTGGCCCACGATCCAAAGGCAACGGACTGCTTTCACCATCTGAACGAGAACGTCGGCGTACCGAAATTTCTCGCTGATTTACCGGGTCTGGCACGCCGTCGTTTGGCTCAAGCGGGTTTGCCGCGGGTGTACGGCAACGATGGTTCATCCGGGTGGTGCACGGTCCTCAACCCGGATCGTTTCTTTTCCTTCCGGCGCGACCAGGCTCGTTTCGGCGGCACCGGCCGGATGGCTGCCTGTATCTGGCGTGCCTGACGCGGCAGCCTTTTCTGCCTTGGCACGAGCCTTGCGTCGCAGGGGGGAGCCCATCAGGTAAACCACCAATGCGATTGGCATCAAACCGTAAAGAAAAAAGGTGACAATAGCTCCGAGGAGGGTGCCTTGGCTATTCGTGGCCTCTGCCACGGCCATGAGGACGGCGACATAAAGCCAAGCAATGATGACCAGATACATGAGCGATCGATTCACAAGGGTTCAGTGCAACCCTGATATTGTCAGGGCGTTGGAAGTTCAACGCCGCACACTGGCACCACAGCGCTTGAATCCATCCGGATTTGTGACGCGCCCTTTCCATCACTGGAGACACGCATGACCACCGACAACCCCTGGCTGCAGTCGGCCCAACAATTTCAGCAAAGCGCCATGCAACAGTGGGCCCAGATGCTGCAAGCCCCATCGTTGTCTGGCACGCCGAGCCCCAGTTTCGGTCTGCCCAGCCAGGCCAACATTTCCGATCTGTTTGGCAAGATCGCTGGACAGCCGGTGAAGTTTGACGCCGGCCGCCTGCTGGACATCCAGCAAACTTACTTGCGCGAAGTCGCTGAGCTGTGGAACCAGGGCCTGCAGGTCAAGTTGCCGAAGGATCGCCGTTTCGCCAGCGAGGCATGGAGCCAGAACCCGATGGCTGCTTTCGCTGCTGCGGCCTATCTGTTGAACGCCCGCACGCTGATGGCGATGGCCGATGCGGTCGAAGCTGACGGCAAGACCAAAGCCCGAATTCACTTTGCGGTGCAGCAGTGGATCGATGCGAGCGCGCCCAGCAATTTCATGGCTTTCAACGCCGAGGCCCAGAAGAAGGCACTCGATACACAGGGCGAAAGCATTTCCAAGGGGATCCAGAACCTGCTGCACGACATGAAGCAGGGCCACGTATCCATGACGGATGAGAGCGCTTTTGAGGTGGGGCGCAACGTGGCAACCACCGAAGGTCAGGTGGTGTTTGAGAACGACCTGTTCCAGCTCATCGAGTACAAGCCTTTGACGGCCAAGGTGTACGAGCGTCCGTTTTTGCTGGTTCCGCCCTGCATCAACAAGTTCTACATTCTGGATTTGCAACCGGACAACTCGCTCATCCGCTATGCGGTGGAGCAGGGCCATCGCACCTTCGTGGTCAGCTGGCGCAACCCCGACCAGTCTTGTGCCCAGAAGACGTGGGACAACTACATCGAAGACGCGGTCATCAAGGCGATCGCGGTGACGCGCGACATCAATGGCGCCGAGACCATCAACGCGTTGGGTTTCTGTGTTGGCGGCACAATGCTGGGCACCGCCTTGGGTGTGCTGGCCGCCCGTGGCGAAAAGCCGGTCAACAGCGCAACCTTTCTGACCACGCTGCTGGATTTTTCCGACACCGGTGTGCTCGACGTTTTCATTGACGAGGCGTTTGTCAAGTTCCGCGAAATGCAGTTCGCCAATGGCGGCCTGCTGCCTGGGCGCGATCTGGCCACCACCTTCAGCTTCCTGCGACCGAATGATCTGGTCTGGAACTACGTGGTCGGCAATTATCTGAAGGGTGAAACACCGCCGCCGTTCGACCTTCTGTACTGGAACGGGGACAGTACCAACCTGCCTGGACCGTACTACGCCTGGTATCTGCGCAACACCTATCTGGAAAATCGCCTGTGCAAGCCCGGCGCGGCCCATGTTTGTGGCGAGCGTATCGATCTGAGCAAGGTCGACATGCCGGTCTACCTGTACGGCTCGCGCGAAGACCACATCGTGCCGATCGGTGGTGCCTACGCTTCGACCCAGCATTTGGGTGGGCCCAAGCGTTTCGTCATGGGTGCGTCTGGCCACATCGCCGGCGTCATCAACCCGGCCAGCAAAGGCAAGCGCAGCCATTGGACTGGGGTGGACAACCACTTCCCGGCCGATGTCAACGACTGGATCGCGTCTTCAACCGAACACCCAGGCAGTTGGTGGACCGACTGGAGCAACTGGCTCAAGCCCTTGGGTGGCAAGCTGGTGGCTGCGCCCAAGAGTTACGGCAGCCGCAAGTACAAGCCGATCGAACCGGCGCCCGGCCGCTACGTCAAGGCCAAGGCCTGAGCGTCCTACACGCACAACTCATTTCCCAACCATACAGGAGATAACATGGAAGACATCGTCATTGTGGGCGCCGCCCGTACCGCCGTGGGCAAATTTGGTGGCAGCCTCGCCAAAATCCCCGCTACCGAGTTGGGCGCGATCGTGATCAAGGCGCTGCTGGAGCGCACCGGCGTGGGTGCTGACCAGATTGGTGAAGTCATCATGGGCCAGGTGTTGGCGGCCGGTGTTGGTCAGAACCCGGCCCGTCAAGCCATGATGAAGGCAGGCATTGCCAAAGAAACCCCGGCGCTGACCATCAACGCAGTCTGTGGCTCTGGCTTGAAGGCTGTGATGTTGGCCGCCCAGGCCGTGGCTTGGGGCGACAGCGAGATCGTGATCGCAGGCGGCCAGGAAAACATGAGCGCCAGCCCCCACGTGCTCAGCGGCAGCCGCGATGGTCAGCGCATGGGCGACTGGAAAATGCAGGACACCATGATCGTGGACGGCCTGTGGGACGTGTACAACCAGTACCACATGGGCATCACCGCCGAGAACGTGGCCAAGGCCCACGGCGTGACCCGTGAAATGCAGGACGCCCTTGCTCTGGGTAGCCAGCAAAAAGCCAGCGCCGCACAAGACGCGGGCAAGTTCAAAGACGAAATCGTGCCGGTGGTGATTCCCCAGCGCAAGGGCGATCCGGTGGTGTTTGACACCGATGAGTTCATCAACAAGAAAACCAACGCCGATGCCCTGGCTGGCTTGCGTCCTGCATTCGACAAGGCTGGCACGGTGACGGCGGGCAATGCTTCCGGTATCAACGACGGTGCGGCCGCGGTGATGGTGATGAAGGCCAGCAAGGCCGCTGCTTTGGGTCTCAAGCCGCTGGCCACCATTCGCAGCTTCGGCACCAGCGGTCTGGATCCCGCCACCATGGGCATGGGTCCGGTACCAGCCTCGCAAAAGGCACTGGCCCGCGCGGGCTGGAACGTGGCTGACGTGGACTTGTTCGAATTGAACGAAGCTTTTGCCGCTCAGGCCTGCGCCGTGAACATTGGTTTGGGCGTGGACCCGGCCAAGGTCAACGTGAATGGCGGCGCGATTGCCATCGGTCACCCGATCGGTGCATCTGGCTGCCGGATTTTGGTCACGCTGTTGCATGAAATGCAGCGCCGTGACGCAAAGAAGGGCCTGGCGGCCCTGTGCATTGGCGGTGGCATGGGCGTGTCCCTCACCGTTGAACGCTGAACCGTCTGCTGTTTTTACCCACACTCAACAACCCCGAGGAGCATTTCATGAGTCAAAAAGTCGCATACGTCACCGGCGGTATGGGCGGTATCGGTACCGCTATTTGCCAGCGCTTGAACAAGGCCGGCTACAAGGTCATCGCAGGTTGCGGCCCCACACGCGACTTTCAGAAGTGGCTGGACGAGCAAAAAGCGCTGGGCTACACCTTTTATGCATCCGTGGGCAACGTGGCTGACTGGGAATCCACCGTGGAGGCGTTTGCCAAGGCCAAAGCTGAACACGGCCCCATTGACGTGTTGGTGAACAACGCAGGCATTACCCGCGACCGCATGTTCCTGAAAATGTCGCTCGACGACTGGAACGCGGTGATCAGCACCAACCTGACCTCGATGTTCAACGTGACCAAGCAGGTGGTGCCTGACATGGTCGAGCGTGGCTGGGGTCGCATTGTGCAAATTTCGTCGGTGAACGGTGAAAAAGGGCAGGCTGGCCAGGCCAACTATTCGGCTGCCAAGGCCGGTATGCACGGCTTCACCATGGCTCTGGCCCAGGAACTGGCCGCCAAAGGCGTGACGGTGAACACCGTGAGCCCGGGCTACATTGGTACCGAGATGGTGCGCGCCATCCGCCCTGACGTGCTGGAAAAGATCGTCGCCACCATCCCGGTCAAGCGCCTGGGTACGCCTGACGAGATCGGCTCTATCGTGGCCTGGCTCGCAGGCGAAGACTCCGGCTTCACCACCGGCGCCGATTTCTCCTGCAACGGCGGCTTGCACATGGGCTGATGCAATGCCGTGCCCCATGCGGGCATCGGGCGCACCGTCCTCGAAACACCCGTCACCACGCTGCTGTGGTGCCGGGTGTTTTTTTATGCGGCTGACAGGAGCGGGATAATGATGGGATGACCTCCCCTGATTTCGCGTCGCCCAACGGTTGGCGATTGAGCGTCGCGCCGATGCTCGACTGGACCGATAAGCATTGCCGCTTTTTCCATCGCCTTCTCACCAAACGGACTCGCCTGTATACCGAAATGGTGACCACCGGCGCCTTGCGACACGGCGATCCGCGCCGGCACCTTCGGCATGACGAAGTGGAGCACCCGGTGGCCTTGCAGTTGGGGGGCAGTGAACCGGCCGATTTGGCCTATGGTGCGAAGTTGGGCGCGCAGTGGGGCTACGACGAAATCAACCTGAATTGCGGTTGCCCCAGCGAACGGGTGCAGCGCGGCGCTTTCGGCGCTTGTTTGATGGCAGAGCCGCAGCTGGTGGCTGACGGCGTGAAGGCGATGCGCGATGTGGTGGATGTGCCGGTGACCGTCAAGCACCGGATCGGCATCGACAAGGTGGAAAGCTACGACTTCGTGCGCGACTTTGTGGGCACGGTGGCCGAGGCCGGTTGCGAGGTGTTTATCGTGCACGCTCGCAATGCCTGGCTGCAGGGCTTGAGTCCCAAAGAAAACCGCGAAGTGCCGCCGCTGCGCTACGAACTCGCCTACCAACTCAAGCGCGACTTTCCCGGCTTGACCGTGGTGGTGAACGGTGGTGTGGAAACCAACGAGCAAATTGACGCCCATCTGGCGCAACTGGATGGCGCCATGCTCGGCAGGGAGGTCTACTACCGGCCTTGGGTGATGACGACTTGGGACGAACGTTACTACGGGGATGCCGCGTCCACCGTGGACCGCGATGAGGTGGAAGCTGCCATGGTGGCCTACATGGAGCGTGAGGCGGTCGAAGACGGGACACCCTGGTACCCGATTGCCCGTCACATGCTGGGGTTGCGGCATGGGCAACGTGGCGCGCGGCTATGGCGGCAGGTCTGGAGCAACCACAAGCTCAAGCCCTTGCCTCCGCGCGAGGTGTGGGCCATCGCCCGCGAAGCGTTCGAGCGAGATCAGCTGCCCACCGTCGTTGCCTGACTATTTGTCTGACCGGCTCAAAGATGCGTCAGGCGGCGGCCTGCAACCCGTTGGCGAAGTGGGTGCGCACCCGTGCAATCGCGAGCGGTGCGTCGCGTTGCAACAATGCCTCGACGATTTCCCGGTGCTCTTGCAGCGACTCCGCGATTCGCCCGGATTTCAGCAAGGAGCTGTGGCGATTGAGTTTCATGACCTTGCGCAGGTCGGTCACCATCTGCTTGCGCCAGCGGTTGCCTGCAAGTTCGAGTACCCGCAGGTGAAAGATTTCATTCAGCTGGAAGAACCGCTCTCTCGATCCCACGTCCGGCTGGGCGGCGCGTTCCAGTTCGGTGTGCAGGCCTCGCAGCTCTTGCAGTTCCGCCTCAGATGCGAGCCGGCACACCGCGCCGGCAGCATCTGCTTCCAGCAATGAAAGCAGCTCGTAAACTTCGCGCAAGTCCTGTTCGGATACTTCGGTCACGTAGGCGCCGCGCCGTACCTTCATCGTGACCAAGCCCTCGGCGGCCAGTACTTTGATCGCTTCCCGCAAAGGCGTTCGGCTGATGCCCAGTTCTTCGGCGATTTTCAATTCATCGATCCAGCTACCCGGTGGCAACTCGCGATTGAAAATACGCTGGCGCAGCAGTTCCGCCACTTCTTCGTAGAGCGCGCGGGGGGTGAGGGAGACGGTAGACATAGCGGTGGACCACAACTTTCACCATTGTAACGACACTGAATTTTGCATCAATAATTATGAATGATGTAAAATCCGAGCAGTTTTGAAACCGACCCAGGTGTTTGCATGTCCGACAAAGAGTTCAAACCTTCCACCGTGGCCGACTGGCACGCTGCTGCCGCCAAGTCTCTCAAAGGAGCTTCCGTCGACAGCCTGAATTGGGTGACGCCGGAAGGCATCAGCGTCAAGCCGCTGTACACCGCCGAGGACACGGCCGACCTCCCGTACACCAACACCTTGCCCGGTTTCGAGCCGTTCATTCGGGGGCCCCAGGCCACCATGTACGCGGTGCGTCCGTGGACCATCCGCCAGTACGCCGGTTTTTCCACTGCCGAAGAATCCAACGCGTTTTACCGCAAGGCGCTGGCGGCGGGCGGGCAGGGCGTCTCGGTGGCGTTTGATCTGGCCACGCACCGTGGATACGACAGTGATCACCCCCGTGTGACGGGCGATGTGGGCAAGGCAGGCGTCGCCATCGACAGTGTGGAGGACATGAAAATCTTGTTCGACGGCATTCCGCTGGACAAGGTGAGCGTCTCCATGACCATGAACGGCGCTGTGCTGCCCGTGCTGGCTGGCTATGTCGTGGCCGCGGAAGAGCAGGGCGTTGCACAAGACCAGTTGAGCGGGACCATCCAGAACGACATCCTCAAGGAGTTCATGGTCCGCAACACCTACATCTACCCGCCCGAGCCGTCGATGAAGATCATCGGCGACATCATCGAGTACACGGCACGCAACATGCCGAAGTTCAACTCGATCAGCATCAGCGGCTACCACATGCAGGAAGCCGGCGCCAACCAGGCGCTGGAGTTGGCCTTCACCCTCGCCGACGGCAAGGAGTACGTGAAAACCGCCATGGCCAAGGGTCTGGACGTGGATGAGTTTGCCGGCCGCCTGAGCTTCTTCTGGGCGATTGGCATGAATTTCTACCTCGAAATCGCCAAGATGCGCGCCGCTCGCCTGTTGTGGACGCGCATCATGAAAGGCTTCGGCGCCAAGAACCCCAAGAGCCTGATGCTGCGCACCCACTGCCAGACCAGCGGCTGGAGCCTGACCGAGCAAGACCCGTACAACAACGTGGTGCGCACGACCATCGAAGCCATGGCGGCGGTGTTCGGTGGCACGCAAAGCCTGCACACCAACTCGTTCGACGAAGCCATTGCATTGCCCACCGAGTTCAGTGCCCGCATTGCGCGCAACACGCAGCTCATCATTCAGGAAGAAACGCACATCACGAACGTGGTGGACCCGTGGGCCGGCAGCTACATGATGGAAAGCCTGACCCAGGAAATGGCCGACAAGGCCTGGGCCATCATCGAAGAGGTCGAGGCCATGGGCGGCATGACCAAGGCGGTGGACAGCGGCTGGGCCAAGCTGAAGATCGAAGCCAGCGCAGCCGAGAAGCAGGCCCGCATTGACTCGGGCAAAGACGTGATCGTTGGCGTCAACAAGTACAAGTTGAAGCAGGAAGACGCGATCGACATCCTCGAAGTGGACAACATGAAGGTGCGAGACGGGCAAATTGCGCGTCTGCAAGCCATCAAGACGCGTCGCGACAGCGCCGCCGTTCAGGCAGCTCTGGATGCACTCACTGCCGCTGCCGAATCGGGTCAAGGCAACCTTCTGGATCTGTCGATCCAGGCCATCCGCCTGCGCGCCACGGTGGGCGAGGTGTCTGATGCGCTGGAGAAGGTTTTTGGGCGCCACCGCGCCGACACGCAAAAGGTGACCGGTGTGTACGCTGCCGCATACGACAGTGCCGAAGGCTGGGACAAGCTGAAAGCTGAAATCGCCGAATTTGCCGACCAGCAGGGCCGCCGTCCGCGCGTCATGATCGCCAAATTGGGTCAGGACGGGCACGACCGGGGCGCCAAGGTGGTGGCAACGGCATTTGCGGACCTGGGCTTTGACGTCGACATGGGGCCTCTGTTCCAGACGCCCGAGGAGTGCGCCCGTCAGGCGATCGAGAACGACGTCCATGCCGTGGGCGTATCCACCCTGGCCGCAGGGCACAAGACGCTGGTGCCGGCCATCATTCAGGCCTTGAAGGACCAAGGTGCAGACGACATCATCGTGTTCGTGGGTGGTGTGATTCCGCGCCAGGACTACGTCTACCTGTATCAGGCGGGCGTCAAGGGCGTGTACGGCCCCGGTACCCCCATTCCGGCCAGTGCCAAGGACGTGCTGGAGCAAATCCGCAAGGCTGTGGGTGCTGCCTGAAGGTACAGTCACACCGTGACGCTAGATCAAATCATTTCCGGTGTCGTTGCGGGCAGTCCGGCGGTTCAGCGGCGTGCCATGGCCAAGGCCATCACCCTGCTCGAATCCACGCGCCCGGATCATCGCTTGCAGGCCGACAGTTTGCTGTCGGCGTTGATGCCGCACACCGGGCGCAGCTTTCGTCTGGGCATCAGCGGTGTGCCTGGCGTGGGCAAAAGCACTTTCATCGAGGCCTTGGGGCTCCGACTGATTGCCCAAGGGCACCGGGTGGCTGTGCTCGCGGTGGACCCGTCGAGCTCGGTGTCGGGCGGCTCCATCCTGGGTGACAAGACTCGCATGGAGCACCTTTCCATGGACGAGCGGGCTTACATCCGGCCCAGCCCCAGCAGCGGTACCCTGGGTGGCGTAGCGGAAAAAACCCGTGAGGCCATGCTGGTCTGCGAAGCGGCCGGCTACGACGTGGTGATCGTCGAGACCGTGGGCGTGGGGCAGAGCGAAACGGCGGTGCATGGCATGACCGACATGTTTTGCCTGCTGCAACTGCCCAATGCCGGTGACGACCTGCAGGCCATCAAGAAAGGCGTGATGGAGTTGGCCGATCTGGTGGTCATCAACAAGGCCGACATTGACCCCGACGCAGCCACTCGGGCGCGGGCGCAGATCACCTCCTCGCTGCGACTGCTGGGCATGCACGGCAACCCGGATCATCTGCACCACGATCAGTTGATCTGGCACCCGCAGGTCATCCAGATCAGCGCCCTGCGCGATCAGGGCGTGGACCATTTTTGGGCATCGGTCAGTGAATACCGGCAGGTGCAAACAGCCAACGGCCGTCTGGCCAGTCGACGCCAGCGCCAGGCCCAGGCGTGGATGTGGGAGCGCATTGACGCCGGCCTGTCTCAGCATTTTCGGGCCCATCCGCAAGTCAGGGCCCGTTTGCCGCAATTGCAGGCCGACGTGGTCGCGGGCAGGGTGGTGGCCTCGACGGCCGCACGCGAACTGTTGGCGGCCTTCACCGCCCAAGGGCAGGGGTGGGCGCATGCTGAGTAAGCCATCGCTGGAGCTGATCGAAGCTTCGCAAGGTTGGCGGCATAACCGCATCGAGATGTTCGACCTGCCCGAAGGCGAAGTGGTGGTGAAAGGGCAGCGCCCGGCCCGGGGGCCGTGGCGTTTTCGCATCATGTCTGCCTTTGCGCGCTTCACCCACAACCCTTTGCTCAAGCCGGTGCCTGCACCAGGCGGTCCGAAAGCGCAGGCGACCGAGGTTGGCCGGTTGCAGGCTCTGGCAGCAGCCGGGCTTCACGTGCCCGCGGTGCTGCACCATGGTGACCGTTTCATCGTGCTGAGCAGGATTGCGGGAGAGCCTCTGCAACAACGCTTTGTGGGCACGCCGCGTGTGGCTTTGCAGGCTTTTGCCATGGGGCTGGACGGCTTGCAGGATTTGCACCGCCGCCAACAATACCTGAGTCAGGCCTTTGCCCGGAACATTCTGGTGCAGGGGCAGACGCTGTGGTTCATCGACTTTGAAGACGATCCGCTCCAGGCCATGGACCTGGCAGACGCGCAGGCGCGCGACCTGCTGGCGTTTTTGTTGTCGGCAGTGTGGGTCAGCCGTGCGCCGCGCACTGGTTTGATGGCAGCCTGGTCTGCGGCTTCCAAGCAGGCTTCACCTGAAGTGATGACCCGGGTACGCCGGGCCGTGTCTGGCCTGGCCTGGTTGCGCCACCTGCCGCGCGAGCGCAAACCTTGGGGCCGTGACGTCGTCACCGTGCAGGCCCTGGCCGAATTCATGCACCATTGGATTCATTCCTCACCCGCCTCGACCGAAGGCACATAGGAGCTTTTTATGCAAGAAATCCTTCAACAACTGGAAAAAAAGCGCGAAGCCGCGCGCCTGGGCGGTGGGCAAAAGCGCATCGATGCCCAACACAGCAAGGGCAAACTGACCGCGCGTGAGCGGCTGGAAGTGCTGCTGGACGAAGGCACGTTTGAAGAATGGGACATGTTCGTGGAACACCGTTGTGTGGACTTCGGCATGCAGGACCAGAAGGTTCCCGGTGACGGCGTGGTCACCGGCTACGGCATGATCAACGGCCGGTTGGTGTTCGTGTTCAGCCAGGACTTCACCGTGTTTGGTGGTGCATTGTCGGAAGCGCACGCCGAGAAGATCTGCAAGATCATGGATCAGGCCATGAAGGTCGGCGCACCGGTCATTGGTCTCAATGACTCGGGCGGCGCTCGTATTCAGGAAGGCGTTGCCGCACTGGGTGGCTACGCTGAAGTGTTCCAGCGCAACGTGATGGCTTCAGGCGTGATTCCA
>JACCDV011245367.1_pt1 | contig 46445 bp, 66 predicted proteins | sample 7446131 | NCBI WGS metagenome assembly JACCDV01 (sample SAMN15323448, study PRJNA562643) | freshwater metagenome | isolation source: river surface water | place: USA:Blue River Watershed | collected 2017-08-17
AACAATCACGCCGCACCCCTTTTTGTCGATTCCAGCCCGGCCGCCAAGCGCCGGAATGTCTTGCACCACGCCTTGATCCGCACCACCTGGGGGCGCGGGTCAATGGCTGAATTTGCACCTTTTGCTGTCTGCATATCCTCCCGGATCACGGCACGCCACTCCTCCACCTCGGCATCGGTATGCCAGCCCTTCTTCACCCAGCGGGCCGTCACGGCACCGAAGTCGGCGGCAAACTGCCGGACCTCCACCGCAACCTCCTCGGGAACCCGCATCCGGCTCAAAACTCCACCTCCACATCAATGCCCGACGTGGGCCGGGCCATGATCTGGCGGGACGTGGGTCGATATGCCGGTGCAGACGCCTGCAGCAGGGATTGCCGGTACTCATCCAGGCGCACCAGCCGATCACGCACCCCCTCGCCAAGTACCAGCGCACCCCGGGCCACCAGGTAGGCCTGAGCTGTGGGCTGGAACTGCCTTGCCGCTTCGGCGCACCGAGCACGCTGGCGCTCATCAGCCTCGCGGCGGTTGCGCTCGCGCTCTTCGGCCGAGATCGCGGGCTCCTTACGCCTGGCCATCACCACGCACCTGCTGACGGGCGGCCTGCACCCGATTCCGGAACTGCTCCGGCGACTCGCCAGGGCGCGAACGTGCGATCCCGAGCTGCAGCGCCAGAGCCTCCAGGTCGCCAAAGCCCCCCCGCGCCGCCCGAGGGGCACGCCCCTCAAGCCGCTCCACCGCCCGGCGGGCAGCAGCGCGGTTGCTCGCCAGCACCCGCGCCACGTACTTGAGCGGGATCGGCTGCGTGGAGCCTGCCGCAATCCGTGCAGCCCGAGCCTTGTCGATGGCGGCGGCCAGCTCGTCGGGCGTCACCCCATGGCCTGCCCAGTCATCCACCACCCCCATCAGATCCTCGCGAATGCCCCGGGCACACAGCACTGCCCTGAGCTGCGCATCGGGTGCCGCAGCCGCGGCCATGCCATCCGCAAACGAATCTTTTTCTGCCGAACTGCGGGCGTTGGTCGGCCACTGGCCGTCTGGATACGCGTCACCCGCATCAGGCCCGGCCTCCAAACGGTGCGGCAGCGCCGGGTGTGAGGCCGGAGGCCGATCTCGATGAGATGCGTTTGAGTCGGCCCCCCAAGGGCCGACGTGTGAGCCCGCAGGGCGATCTCGATCTGGGTCACCGTGGGGTTTGCCGGGTCGCCCAAGCGAGCCGGCCTGTGAGGGCGCAGCCCGATCTCGACTCACCCCCCCCGCGCCAGCGTCGCCCGGCGCTACTCCCCAACCAGGTGTTGACGATGATTGGGGGGGTGTAAACCCTTGACCCTTGATGTGTCGCCCGTTCGGCCCTTTCGGGTCATTTTCCGGTGTCGCCCGTTCGGCCATAGAATCACCACAATCCCAGTGTTTATGCGGGTTTCCGTCATGTTCATGCGTCGCCCGATCTGTGGATAAACCCGTCGCCCGTTCGACGCCCGTTTGATTTGGACGCACCTCGGCACCATCGGCCAGCGGGAACAAAAAAACGAGGAAAGCCCCCCCGAGCTTGGAGATCAGGCCCCCCTTCCCCAGGCGCTCAACGATGCGATCCGCCGCGTCCTTGCGCTGCTTGGGCGTCTCCCCGAGGCGTATCCACTGGGCCCCTGACCCCTTGCGGATCTCGTAGTCCATCGCCTCAGCTATCGATGCGAGGCTGATCGTCGTAACCCGGCCTGCAATGCGTGTCCGGCGGTCCATCTTGGTCCGCAGCCACACGTAGGCCTTGACGAGCAGTGGATCGAGGCTCTGAAACGCCTTGAGCTCCGCATCGTTGAGATAGATCCCCATGCAGCAGCGCCCTACCGGCGCACCTCCACATCGATCTCCCACACCAGCGTGCCACCCTCGTCCTCGCCGATCTGCACACAGTCGATCTTGAGCTCAAGGCGGGTCGCAGCCCGGGGCATGCGATGGGCAGGCATCCACACTACCCCCGCGCCCCGAGCGGCATCCCGGCAGCGATACAGATAGCCTGCGCTGTTTGCTGCCCACGGCTCACGGCACCACAGCAGATCACCCCCACGGCCATACGGGCAGCGCAGGTCCGGCAGCAGCCCCTCTTGCATCGCGGCATCCAGCACCCACGCGCCGCGCGACGTCCACTCGCATAGATACCCGAGGCCCATCAACTCCCCGTTGATGAGCTCCCACTGGGCATCCGTCAGCACCGGCTGGGGGCGCATGGGCAGCCTAAGCGTGCCGCGGCGCTTTCCCAGCAGCTCACGATGCACCTCCGGGGCCAGCTCGATGGGTCGCTCGATCCCCGTGCTCATGCCGCCACCGCCCACCAGGCCCAGGCCGGCGTCTTCAGCCGGCTAGGCACCGCCTCACGTCGCACCAAGCCCCGATGCTCAAGGCGGTTGAGGCTTTCGTTCACACTCGTCTTGCTGGCCCGGGCCTGGTCTTCGATTTCTCGGGGGCGGAGCGCCCCTTTAGCCTTTTGCAGCACCACCAAGACCATGCGATCCTTTCCGGCAAAGCCGTCTCCCGGAACACCGGCAGCGGCCACGGACAGCGCCACATCCATGGCCAGGTGCTCCACCTGAACCTTAAGCGTCCCGCCCAGCTGACGGCGCCACGACGCTGGCACCCCACATTTGCTAGTCATGCACCACCTCCCGATAGACAAAGCCCACCGAACAATCCGGCAGGCCCATCGCCGTCGCCCGTGCCCGCATCACTGCGCACATCGGGGCCGGCGCCACGTAATCACACGCCTGGCACGGCCCGCGCTGCTCATGGCCGTCCAGCAACGACACCGGCACGGCAATCACCCGCAGCGTCCGGGCCGGCAGATCCATGCGCTCATCCACCCTTCACCACCGCCTGAAACTCCACGGTGGCCGCCAGCAGCTCATCCAGCATTGGGGCCAGGGTGGCGCGCTCCTCCGGGCTGATCCAGCCATCGGCTACCGCATCCGCGCCCAGGCCCGTGGCTTCACCTGCCCGCCGCGCCAACGCCAAAAACGTCGACACCACCTCGCGGGGCGACTTTCCCGACTCCGGCACCGGCACCGTCACCCGCCCAGCCAGCAGCGCCAGCGCATTGAGCGCTGCCACCGGCTGCACCAGCTCCAGGGCTACCAGCGCCTCTTCAAGCGTGGGCACCTTGTCCATCTGGTTCGGGTTGAGCTTGTCGGCCAGCACCACCGGGTTACGCCCAGTCATGTGAGCCAGCTCCGTAATCCCGCCCGGCCAGCGTTTGGCACCGCTGTGCAGCGCCGAAAAGAACGCCCGGAAGTGCGTCTTCACGTGCTCCCGGATCTCACTGCCGCCCGTGAACCGGGCCTTGTTTTCACCTGACATTCACACCTCAAATCCCTAGGATTGACCTATTCCCACACCAACCAGCCCACGCCATGAATGACGCATCCATCCTCAACCCCTTCAAAAAAATCCCCGCCAGCCACACGGCCGGCGGGGGAAACAACCCGGGGAAGCTTCTCGGAAACCCCGGGGGAGGGAGAAAACTAGGTCAGCCAGGGCACTCGACATCAGCACAGCGCGCATCACGCAACGCGATCAACTTCTGCCCCACCTCCCAGGCTGGTGATGGCGTCCGCCCTCTTGCGAGATCTGACACCGCAGCCTGGGATAGCCCAACCACGTTGCCGATTTCTTTTTGAGTCAGGCCCGCTAGCCGGAGATGCGCAATGAGTGATTTCCAGTCCATGTCGCAAAATATATCGCACAAGCGATATTTAATCAATCGCCCATGCGTTACGCCGACTTATCACAATTGCGATATGGAAACCTTTGCAGACAGGGTCCGGCAGACTCGCAAACGCGCGGGCATGACCCAGAAAGAGCTGGCCGCTAAATCTGGCCTATCGCAGACCACCATCTCAGACATCGAGAGGGGCCGGAATGAGACGTCAGCGGCAGCCGTCGCGCTAGGTCGAGCACTGAAGGTCTTCGCGGAGTGGCTCACCGACGGCAAAGGCCCGCGAAACCTCGAAGAGGCCACCACCCCCAACACCGCCACGCACGCGGGGGAGCCTGACGAGCGCACACAGCACTACATCCAGGAAGCAATTTTCGAAGCGCTGACAATCCGAGAGTCGGAGCTATCGGAACAACTCCAGGAACTCACCCGGATCTGGCTACAGCTCACCCCCCAAGACAGAACCGCAACAATCGCACGCCTGAGACGGAAAACCCCAAAGCCGGAAATACGTCACACCGATCAAGTGACGGCGGCAACAGAAGAAGTTGCAATAGCGCGTGAAAATCCCGAATGGCATTCGGCGGATGGCGGATCGATAGACCTATACGAGAAACTCCAGTCCGATAAAAAGAAAACCCCCGGTGGCAAACCGAGGGTGGCGAAGTAACAACGGGTCGCACATGGGCTGGCCCGCATTGAGCGCAGGCGCTCTTAAGTGGCCCCGAACGCTGAATGGCCCGGGGCTGGCACCTGCGGGCTTGTACTAAATCAACAGCTTCAGAACCTCCTGCTGAAGCGCCGTCACCAACCAGTGTGCGTCGGCCGGGCGGTGCTTCAATCGGCCTGCAAGCCGGAGAACAGGAACATTGTCAGCCGTAATCCCCGCTATCGCAACGCCCTCAAGGCGAGCCGTCGAGGCATCCCCCAAGAGTTCATGCAGCAGATCGGCGGTGTGCAGGTGGTGCCTGCTCTTGATGGCATAAGGTGGGCGCTTGACGGTCATGGCCGATTGTCGAGACCCAAGCCTTTATGGGTCGGTGATATCCATCACGATTTTGTCAAATTCTGTATTTATGCGGCCAAAAAGGGGCGCCAATGAAACTCGTCGTCGGGATTTGCGTTGCCATCGTGGGGGGAATCTTCCTACGCGCCTCTCTCGCCCCACCCTCACCACCCGCCATACGCAACGATGCCGAAGTGCAGCGTACCGGCGCAGCCCTTGAGCAGCAGCGGGCGCAGTCAGCCCACGAACGCGCCCTGGCCAGATGCACCTCCGAGCCCGATGAGCTGATGCGCTTAGCGGCCACGTCCATCGATGCCAAAGACCCCGAGGCAGCCGTCAAGATGCTAAGCCCATGCCTCGACGGCTCCGGCACCCCGAAAAAGCTCAAGGCGCTCCACGCCCGCGCGGAAAAGGCGGCTGCAGTCCAAAAGAAAGCCGAAGCCATCGCCGAAGCAAAGCTCCGAAAGTCTCGCGGCGTACACATCGGCATGACCCCCGAGGAGGCCATCGCCAGCTCGTGGGGGAAACCCCAGAAGATCAATCGCACCACGAACCGACACGGCACCCGAGAACAATGGGTCTATGGCGGGGGAAACTACCTGTACTTCGAGGATGACGTCCTCGTCAGCTTTCAGAATTAGGCACCTACCGTGCAGTTGCATCCATCCTACTATCCAGCTCTGCCCCACACCTATGCACATCAGGAAAACCCTCATTGCGCTCGCAGCAGCCTTGACTACATCAGCCCTCCACGCGAGCCCGGAAAGCGATGCAGTCACGGCGTTTGAGCGGCTGGTATCCAAGGCAACAGCCACGACCGAATTTCGGGAGTACAAGTTTTCAGAAAAACAGGGCGGGTGGCTGCGAGTCGAAACAAAGATTGGCCGGCCGACGTACGACATCCAGCGCACCACCTCACTCCTCAACCCAGTGACGGCCGACCTTAAGTTCGAGCACGAGACCCAGATCTCAGAGCCGCGGGAGTCGGAAGAGGCTGCAGGCGACGCCCCTATGCGCCAAGCAACAAAGCAGCGCTATGAAAATCGATTCCAGTACAGCTACCACAAGGGGGCGTGGGCGCTCACCTCGGCAAAGCAATGCTGGCACGTGGATCGTCGCTGCATGACCGTCGACATCCCACTCGACAAGATCGCCCAGTCGAAAATTCTCTCTACCTGGCTTCCGTAGCCCCCGCCATCCGAAACACGAACCCGCCTTGAGCGGGTTTTTTTGGCCATACGGAATATCTTGTGTAAATCTTTCCGTGTGCTATATTCCAATTACGGATTAACGTGTGTAAACGGAGATAGCCATGGACTACCGAGTGATCAACATGAGCGATCGCAGTGAATGCGAGTGCTGCGGGAAAACAAACCTCAAGCGCACTGTCCATCTTGAGAACTTGGAGACTGGAGAAGACGTTTTCTTTGGTGTCGACTGTGCAGCAAAGGCTCTTCGTCAGCGCTACATGGGTAAGCGCTACCGCGTTTCTCGTGATGCAATAAAGAGTATGGCCGCGAGAGCAAAGACTGAGCGTGTCGTTCTGGAAGCGGCATGAATAGACCACGCCTAACCCACAAAGAGGCAATGGTCTATGTGTCAGAAATGGGGCAAAAAGCAGGCGTCCCCGGCTGCTATTTCTGGGCGGCGAAGTGGTGGAGGCTTCACTCGAAAGAGAGCAAGAATCCGTCTGAACCGCTTCGTTACTCTCGGAACCAGCTATCCCTTTATAACGACATGGTTTCTCGCCCAGACCACTACAAGAGCAGAATGAGGCCGGTTGGAATGTCTGACTGGCAGTGGAGTGGGCTCTGTGACCGACATTCTTGATCTCCCCAGCTGGGAAGTGATCGACTCGCGGCAGCACGACGGCGAGTACGTCATCACTGCAAAGCATCTTCCGCAGCCTGAGGCTTGCATCAAGTGCGGAGTGATCGGACGGCTGTACCGCCACGGGACACGCACTATCCGGCACCTAGACAGCCCTATCAGGGGCATGCCTGTGCGCCTGGACGCAGTGGTGCAGCGCTACCGATGCAGGGACTGCGGAGAGACCTTCCTGCAGCCCCTGGCTGGCATCGACGAAGGCCGGCGCATGACTTCACGCTGCGCCGAGTACATCCTCACCCAGGGCATGCGAACCACTTTCACACGGGTCGCTGAGCATGTTGGGTGCGACGAAAAAACGGTTCGCAATGTCACTTCAGAAATCGTTCAGCAGATAAACCAAAGCCACGTCCCATACATGCCGTCTATTCTTGGCATTGACGAGACGATGCTTTGCAAGAGGATGCGGTGTGTCCTAACCGACCTTGTGAACAACGTTCCGGTGGATCTACTGGAGTCGAGAGACCCAAAAACCCTGTCTCATTGGCTTTACGTCAACAAGGCCAAGGACTTCGTCACGTGTGTCTCGACAGACATGTATGCGCCCTATCGAAAGCTGGTTCGCGAGCTGCTGCCGGGAGTTCCCGTCGTTGCAGACAAGTTCCACGTCGTTCGGATGGCAGATCTGGCTGTTGAGCATGTTCGCAGACGGGTCAGCAAGTCCAGGCCGGCCGAGGTTGGCCGCGAGTGGAAACGGCAGAGTGTCCTTCTGAGGCTGCGCCACAAGGCTCTCGACGAGAAGGGGCGCTTCAATCTCGACATGTGGCTGGATAACGAGCCTGAGATCGCCGTGGCCTACCGCCTGAAGGAAAGCTTCTACGATATCTACGATGCCGCGGATGCAAAGACGGCAGCTGAGATGCTGGACGTTTGGAGAGCTTCTATCCCCGACCACGTAGCCACCACCCCAAGGAAGGACTTCCGGGCGCTGCTGACGGCTACACGGAACTGGCGCGAAGAGATCCTGGCATACTTCGACAACCGCATCACGAACAGCTACACGGAAGCTCTGAACGGAATCACGAAGGTGGCAAACCGCCAGGGGCGCGGCTACAGTTTTGAAGTGATCAGGGCCAAGATGCTTTACCCACTTCAAGGACGCCCACGTATGAGAGATTTACCCACACACCTGGACATTCAGCCAGCTCAAGGCCCGGTCTTCCTGAGTGGCGGTTCAGGATCGTCCCAGTTACTGGATGCGCTCAAGACGCTGAAAGCATCCTTCGACAAGATGGGTGGGGTTTGCCCAAGTTGCTTAGGATCGTTCGACTTGGAAGAGATGACGCTTGTCGATCGAGCATTGCTTTGCAGAAAGTGCGCTGACCGCGCTATCTAGTCCCCACCGTTTCCACCCAGAAGGGCCTCTAACCGCTAGAGGCCCTTTTTCTTTGCTCCACCACTTCTTCCGAATAGCCGTTTTTTTACGCCCACCGGACCATCTCATACAAATATCGCACCAAGAATATCGCATGTGCGATTGACTGAAAATATCGGCTGTGCGATATTTAGCCCATGCCCACCGTCCGTGATCACCGATCACCGGTACGGGCCTGGAGACCACCGTGCAAACGTCTGCACCCACCCCCAACGACGCCCCCACCTTCAGGCTGCCCACCCTGTACGAGGGCGAGCACTACGTTGGCATCGCCCTCATTGATGAAGAGGGCCACCCCAACTACCACCTCATCCTGCTGCCCCAGTGCCCCGCTTACCAGCTCGACTGGAACGCAGCCATCGCCTGGGCCAAGAGCATCGGCGCCGAGCTGCCCACCCGACAGGAGCAGGCCCTGCTCTACGCCAACGCGCGGCAAGATTTCACGGCGAGCTACTACTGGTCGAGCGAGCAGACAGAGCCCCTGTCATCGCATGCCTGGGGGCAGAACTTCACCCACGGCGGCCAAGCCCACCTGGACAAAGCGGCCTACGAAGTGCGCACCCGAGCTGTCCGCCGACAGCTGATCGACTGATCACGACCAGGGAGACCACCATGGCCCGTCAGCACATCGAGATCCACTGCACCCCGGAAGCCAATGCAGCCGATTTTCGCGCCGCGGCGCGCACAGCGCGGGAGCTTCTCATCGCGCGCCTTGCCCGGCTGCATGCCCGGGCCCTGCGCAACTTCGACGAGGCGCTTTTTGCCCACCGGATTGCCGACAGCGCCCGCGATTCGGCCCCCGCGCTCAGTGATGCGCGCCGGCAAGCGGCCAAGCTCTGCACCAAGGCCCTGCGCAGCATGGAGCACTGGCACAAGCGCTCCCACGCCCTGGCCATGGCCGAGATCCGCGTCAGCACGAAGCCCATGAGCGGAGGCCTCGATGTCTGCTGATCTGATCGCGCTGGCCCTGATGGCCGTCACCGGCCTCTACGGCGCCCTGGCCGACGCCCGCATTTATCGGCGCTGACATGGCAACCCATGCCGCACGGCAACTGGCCAGGGTGCATGAGCAAGCCGAGACCATGTTCGAGGCCCTCGCCACCCTGCGCATCGACGACGCCCGGACCCGCGGCCGTGACTCCGACGTCTATTACGGGCAATGCGCCGCGCTCAAGGCCCTGGGCCTGATCGAGGCTGCCCGCGTCGATGCCCTCGACCAGGCCGTGCGCGCCCAGCTCTACCACTCAACCGGAGATTGATATGGACATCCTTTACTGGCTTGTCGGCTTGGCCATCTACATCGCAGCCGTGCTTTTTCTCGCGCACCTCATGGGCCGGGGCCTGACGCTTGACGATGACGACTGCGGCGCCAGCCTGCACGAGTCCCTCGCGGCCCAGGTCGGCACCCGCAACACGCTCCAAGCCGAACTGCTCGACGCATCGGCCGGGCGCATCCAGGACGCCGAAGAGCTCGCCCGGCAGCTGAGCAGCCAGGGCGTGCCAGCCGTATCAGCGGGATGTGTCGAAGCCGAGAGCATCAAAGTGTGGGTATCCGTAGGCCCCACCGCCGTGGATCGCGTCGAAGCCGCCCTCACCCGCCTTAACCTGGTGGAGGCCAGCCGAACCGTGCACCGCCACTGCTGCGAGATGCACGTCCAGGGCTACCACGCCCCGCTGCTCATCACCCCCCTGCGCCAAGCCGCATGACCACCCGAGCCGCCCCCACTGACGAGCAGCTGCGCGACGCCTACCGTCGCGCCCGGCTTGGCTCCATCGGCATCACGTTTGACGAAGCCATGCGCGACCCCGCCCTGCGCGGCTGCCTGCACACCATGGCCCACTCCGACCGCCGATGGGCTGCCACCGTGCTCGGCCACGGGTCGCGGCGGCTCGAACACCTCTCGAAGGATGCCAAATGAGCAATGTCACCTACATCATCCCGGACGACGCCGAGCTCTTCCGCGTCGCCCAGCAAGCCGCCGCCCAGGGCGTGATCATCATCAGCAACGGTGAGCGCTTTGCCCTGTCCCGCGACGTCCCGCCGGGCTGGCATGCCATGCCCGTGGCAGACAAGTCTGGCCAGATCCGGAGGGCGGCATGAACCACATCGACCACGACATCGGCGTCCTAATCAACCCCGATCTAGCCGCCCTGCACCCCTCCCCCACCAACCCCCGAAAGACCTTCGAGGAGGCCGACCTGGTTGAGCTGTCGCACAGCATCCAGGCATATGGCGTGATGCAGCCCATCGTGGTGCGCGAGCTCACCGCCGAGCAGCGGGCTCGCATGGGCACGGAGCTGCCCCTCGAGATCGTTGCCGGCGAGCGGCGCTATCGGGCATCGATGCGGGCCGGCATGCACACCATCCCGGCCGTGCTGCGCGACCTGTCGGACGAGCAGGTCATCCGCCTGCAGATCACCGAGAACCTCCAGCGCGTTGGCCTTAGCCCGCTGGAGGAGGCCGAGGGGTACGAAGCCCTCCGCGCCCAGGGCCTAACCCCCGCCGAGATCGCCATTGATGTGGGCAAATCCAAGGCCTACATCTATGCCAAGCTCAAGCTCCTCGCGCTGACTGATATTTGTCGCGAGCACCTGCGCCGGGGCGACATGAGCGAGGCCGTCGCGCTGCTAATCGCCCGCTTCCCCACCGGCCTTCAGGGCCGGGCCATGAGCCGGGCATGCCAGCCCGACCTGGACGGCGAGCGCCCCAGTGTGCGGGCGGCGCAGCGCATTCTCCGCGAGAACTTCATGGTGCGGCTGGACGCCCGCACCCTGCAGTTTGACCCGACCGACGCCACCCTACTGCCCGACATGGGCTGGGCCTGCACCGACTGCCCCAGCCGCATGGGCACCGACCCCGAGTGCGAGCCGGAGAATGCAGACGTCTGCACGAACACGGCCTGCTACGCCCGAAAGACAGCAGCCGGCATCGGCGCCCGGCAGGCTGCGCAACGTGCAGCCGAGACCGCCCACGAAATCCCCCCCATCCAGGCCGACGACCCCATCGACCATCCCGAGGACACCCTCGACATGGCTACCCCCGATGCGTCCACCGCGGCGGATTTTACCGCCGACGTCGACCACGCCGAAGCCAGCTTCAGCCCGCCCAAGCCCCCCGCGAAATCCACCACAGCCACCCCCGCCCGCGGTCGCACCGCCCTGCGCGATGCCGTTACCGCCCCGCTGCGCGCAGCCTGGGACGCCTACCGCGAGGCCCTGAGCGAGCAGATCATCAGCAACCCGCCGCTTTTTGTGGCCGGCCCGTTGCTGCTGGTCGTGGCAAAGCTGGTCTCAGAGGATACGGACTACCACCTCGACCTCGGGGCATCCGAAGGCGACGCCATGGCAATCATCCTGCGCATCGTGACCGAGCGCCTGAGCGGCATCGGCCGATATCAGCAAGACGCCAGCCTCGAGGACATTGCCACCCTGGTCGGCATCGACCCCGCTGCGCTCCTCGCCCACCACTTTCCTGTGCCCGACGGCTGCGCACGGCCCAATGAGCACGGCGTATTCCCCAGCCAGGAAGACCTGGAGATCACACGCGGCAAGTCCAGCGTGCACATCCACCTGGCCCGCACCACAGACGGGTGGCGAGCAGGCAGCCATCTGCAGCACCCCACCGGCGGATGCGGCGGCGGCATCAGCATCTTTAACCCCGCTCACCCCACGCGCGACGAAGCAGCGGCAGCCGAAGCCGGATCGATCCTGAAAAAATCGATGCTCGATGACATCCCGCAGAAAGATCGGACGCCCATCAAGGCCTGGCTCGAATCCATCTCGGCCGGAACGCCAAATCAACACCCTTGAACAACACGGGCCGCGCGACCCTCTCGCGCACACTATCCGAGGACATCACCATGGACCGCATCACCACGACCCATCCCGCCATCGGCGAAGCCTACGGCGGCGGATTCTTCGCCGGCCTGATCCGCATCGGCAGCAGCACCTACGGCATCATCGTCGCCCCCAAAGGCGCCGGCGAGACGACCGGAGAATGGGGCCCGCGTCCTGCAATCGATGCAGCCCAGAGCTTTTACGATGGCCACGCCAACACCAAGGCCATGGCTGCGACAGGCAGTGAAATTGCCTGCTGGGCCCAGGGCCTCAACATCGACGGGCACGACGGATGGTACATCCCCAGCCGTGACGAGCTGGAGATCTGCTACCGCAATCTCAAGCCGACCGACGAGCGCAACACGTGCTACTCCGGCGACAACCCCAGCGCCTACCTGCCCGCGTATGCCTACCTGCCCGACAACCCCGCCCAGACCTCGGTGGAGATCTTCACCGAGGACGGTACCGAGGCGTTCGAAAGTGAGTGGCATTGGACCAGCACGCAGTGCGCCGGCGGCGCCTCCTTCGCCTGGGATCAGAACTTCGACGATGGCGGCCAGGACCTCACCGACAAGGGCTCCCAGGGCCGCGTCCGCGCCGTCCGCAGATTCCTGATCGATTAACCCCTTCATCCATTTAGCCGGGCGCAGCCCGGCTTCGCTCGATTTTTAGCCAGCATGGCCATCACAACAGCGCTGCCCATCTACAAGACAACCTACGACCTGCTCACCGTCGTTACGCCACTCACCGCCAACATGCCCAGGGCCCACAAGGCCACGCTGGGCAAGCGGCTGGCAGGGGAGAGCATGGATCTCGTCGTCTTGATCTACCGCGCCAACAGCGCCCGGGACAAAGCCCCTCACCTGCAACAGCTCCTCGAACGCATGCAGGTGGTGGAGCTGCTTCTGCGCCTGGCGCGGGATCTCCGGCTGATCAGCACGGGGCAGTACGCCCGCGCCATCGAGCTGACCGACGCAATCGGCAAGCAAGCCAACGGGTGGCGCAAGTACGCCGCACCGTCTGCCGCGTGATCGTCATGGCGACCACGCCCGCACGGTTATTGAATCTGGTCGCGCCGCTGGCCAATCCGGCCACCGCCATGCACACAACGGACATCCCCAGCCCCGGCTGGCATCGGTCCTGTGCAGTTGCCAGGTCGAGCAATCGGCAGGGTGACGTAGATAGCGCGACATCCCGTCGCAGTACGCCGGCAACGCCTCCAACGCCTGGAATCAGAACTTCGACAATGGCAACCAGAACAACAACGACAAGGGCTACCAGGGCCGCGTCCGCGCCGTCCGCAGATTCAATGGGCCATGCTGGCCCCTCTTTTCCCGACCTCGTGCAGGCCTACTTCGACTGCCGGCGCGCCAAGCGCAACAGCGACAGCGCCCTGGGCTTCGAGCTCGACCTGGAGCGTAACCTGGCCGAGCTGTACGCCGACCTGTGTGCAGACGCCTACACGCCAGGCCCCTCCATCTGTTTTGTTGTCACCCACCCGAAGCCCCGCGAAGTGTGGGCGGCCGAATTCCGGGACCGGGTTGTCCACCACCTGCTGTACAACCACGTCGCCCCGGCCATTCACGCCCGATTTATTGCCAACAGCTGCGCCTGCATCCCTGGCCGAGGCACCCTGTACGGCGCCCGCCGCCTCGAGGCCATGATCCGGAGCCAGACCCACAACTGGAGCAGGCCGTGCCACTACCTCAAGTGCGACATCGCCAACTTCTTCGTGAGCATCAACAAGCAGATCCTCTTCGAGCTGCTGGCCAGGCACATCACGGAACCCTGGTGGCAAGCACTGGCGGGCCAGATCCTATTCCACGACCCTCGGGAGAACTTCCAGTACCGGGGCAACCCGGCCCTGCTCCAGCGCGTGCCACGGCACAAGCGCCTGGCGGAGCAGCCCGCACACCTTGGGCTCCCCATTGGCAACCTCAGCAGCCAGTTCTTTGCCAACGTGTATCTCGACGTCTTGGACCAACACGTCAAGCACCACTTGCGCATCAGGAACTACATCCGGTACGTGGATGACTTCATCCTGCTCCACGACTCGCCGGACCACCTCAACCACGCCCTGGCCGACATATCCACCCTGGTGCGAGATCGCCTGGCCATCCAACTCAACCCCCGCAAAACCATCCTTCAACCCATTGCCCGGGGCCTGGATTTCGTCGGGCACGTCATCAAGCCCTGGCGGCGCACCACCCGCCGAAAGACCGTGCAGCACGCGCTTGCCCGCCTCGAGACCTGTCCAGCCGGCAACCTCTACGAGCTTGGCACCAGCTATTTCGGGCTGCTCGGGCAGGCCAGCCATAGCCATACGGACCGCAGCCGCATCGCCAATGCCCTCCGGCGGCGCGGCCACAGCGTCAACACCACCCTCACCAAAACATACCGGCGGTATGGACAAGATATCCAGCCCCGGCCCAACGGAGATTGAGATGAGTGCGCACGAACAAAACCCGAAAGAAAAGGCTGCCACGCTGACTCTGGCGCTGCGCGCTGACAGCGGCTATGAGGCTGATGCCGAATACCGGATCAGCGCAGAGCAGTGGGGCGAGATCCTGGGTCTCTGCGAAGGCACCCGCCAGGCCCCTGCCGATATGTCGCCCGACTTCACTGACACGGCACGAGCCGCGCTGCTGTGGGTCCTGTGGCATCACCAAGGAGGGAGCAGCCCCGTGGGGCAGCCGATCAGGTACGCGCTGGGAATGGATGCGCACGAGCATCTGAGCAAGCACCATGTGCAAGAGGCAAAGCGATGGGCTGCGCTTACGAAGGCTGAGAGTCGCGACTTTCACCGCGGGCGCACCGAGCCCGTGAATGCGCAACTTATTGCGGCGCTTCGAAAGGCCCATATGGCATTGATCGGCTACCTCCCTGGGCATCGCAACTCAATGACTGATGCAGCCATTGAGCAGGCCCGCTCCGCTATCTCGGCGGCCGAGGCCCAGCAGATCCAGCCCCAGGCCAAGGGAGATTGAGCATGCCCTGCATCCCATTCCAAGGCGGGATCGTTTGCGTAACGCCCGAGTTCAAGCCCGGCGACCAGGCCCCGGAGGGCTATCTGGCATGGCACGAGTGGGCAGAGATCCAGCACAAGGCTGGCCTGCGCCAGAAGGAGTGCGGTCGGTGCGGCCTGTGGAAGTACCCGCAGGAGCTCAGCGACCTGGTGGATCGCCATGAGGCCCAGAGCCGCAAAGGCCCTGTGACCATCGAAACGGCAGTCTGCAACAACTGCGCGAAGGCGGACCAGCCATGAGCCGACCAGATTCCGAGTACCTGGAGTACGACCCATTCTTCGGCGACGAGGGAGAGCTTACCTGCCGCAATGCAGCGATCCGTACCGCCCGGAAGGAGTATCCCTGCCTGGGCGGATTGGGGGATGGCGACGGTCACACCATCAAGCCGGGAGACCGCTATCGCTACGAGACTGCACGTGTCGACGGTGACTTTTGGAGCACCTACCGCATTTGTCTGACTTGCCTGGATCGATGTCTTCAAGAGCTGGAAGACGAGGACGACGATGAATAACCCCCGACCCTGCGGAGATTGAATGATGGAACAGGACAACGCCCGAGTTCTCGACCCCTGCTGCGGCAGCCGGATGATGTGGTTTGACCGCCAGAACCCCGATGTGATCTTCGGAGATCGACGCTCGGAGACGCTGACTGTCACGGACAACAGCCACGGCAAATCAGGCACGCGCACGATCCAGATCGAACCCGACACGCTGCTGGACTTCCGGGCGCTTCCCTACCCGGACAGCGCTTTCAAGCTGGTCTCATTCGATCCGCCACACCTTGTCCGAGCTGGCCCGCGCTCCTGGCTGGCCGCCAAATACGGAAAGCTCTCGGAAGACTGGCGCGAGGATCTACGCCTTGGGTTTGCCGAGTGCTTCCGCGTGCTGGCCACCGACGGCGTGCTGGTGTTCAAGTGGAATGAGACCCAAGTCAAAGTCCGCGATGTGCTTGAACTCACTCCCGTGCGGCCGCTCTTCGGCCATCTGACCGGGCGCAAGGGCCTGACGCACTGGATGGTGTTCATGAAACCCAACGACCGACCCCTGGGAGACAGCAAATGAAAGAGCGCCCCATCCTGTTCAGCGCGCCGATGGTGCGCGCCATCCTGGCCGGCCAAAAGACCCAGACCCGGAGGCTCGTGAAGCCTCAGCCCGATTTCGTGGCTGCAAACGGAGCTCTTCCGACCCGCTTCACCCCAGAGGATTGCGCGCTTGGCCGGCTCGGCGAGGTGATGCTGTGCCCATATGGCCAGCCCGGTGACCGGCTGTGGGTGCGGGAGACGTGGCAGCACTCAAACTCACCGCACGGCCCTTACACCCCAGACTGCACGGTCTTCTATCGGGCTGACTACTGGGATGACCCCCACGGGATGGATGGCGAGAAATCGCCCGAAGGCAAGTATCGAACGTGGATTCCGTCCATCCATATGCCGCGGGCGGTCAGCCGCATCCTGCTGGAGATCGTCAGCGTCCGCGTAGAGCGGCTGCAGGACATCAACGAGGCCGACTGCATTGCCGAAGGTGCCCAAGGCGGTCATGGGGCCATCCCCGGCTATGCCTACAACGCGACGCCGCTGGAGCACTACCGGCACATCTGGATTTCGATCAACGGCCAGGCATCGTGGGATGCGAATCCCTGGGTCTGGGTTGTCGAGTTCAACCCCTGCCCCGAAAGAGATTGACCATGGCCATTGGCTACGCGACGGAGGCGCGGATGCGTCTGATTGACTTTCTTCTGCATCACTTCGGCAGCGTCGGGCGGGCGGAGATCATGGACTACTTCGGGATCTCCCCCGCCCAGGCCACCCGCGACTTTGCGATGTACTTGCGCCTCGCCCCCGGGAATGCCGTCCTGAACGGCGTATCCAAGCGCTGGTGCCGCTCTGACATCTTTATACGGCTCTACCCTTGATATGCGGTCTATGCCGACCATCCCAGAAGGACAGTAACATGCTCCCCCCACTCCCCCGCCCCACCACCCCCGCCGAAGCCATCAGCGTGCTGGCCCGCATCCTCGGCCGGCAGGCCGCCCGCCGGCATTTGGAGGCACAACGCCAGCAGCAGCAGGGCGACACGCCAAACCGTTCAAATCGCCCCCTGCCAGGCGCGCCCGAGGCCCCGTAATCTCCGCATCATGAGACCTGCAGCTTACTGCCGGTATTCGAGCGACGCCCAGCGCGACGCATCGATCCGGGATCAACTCCGCAACATCGAGGGCTATTGCGCCCGCCTGGGCTGGCCCACGCCTGCGCTCTACCAGGATCAGGCCATCAGCGGTTCCCGGTCTGATCGCCCGGGCTACCGCGCCCTGCTCGACGCAGCCGAGCGACGCACATTTGACGTCATCCTGGTGGATGACCTGTCGCGCCTGTCGCGCGATCACATCGAGAGTGCCCAGGCGATCCGGCGGCTCAAATACGCCGGGGTACGCGTGATCGGGGTGAGCGACGGCACCGACACCGCCCGCGACAACTACAAGCTCGACACAGGCCTGCGCGGCCTGATGTCAGAGCTCTACCTCGACGACCTGGCCAAAAAGACCCACCGGGGCCTGATGGGCCAGGCCCTGGACGGCTACTCTGCCGGCGGCCTGCCCTACGGCTACAAGAGCCAGCACGATGGGTTTGGTTTTCGCCGCGCAGTGAATGACGACCAGGCGCCCTGGGTGCGCTACGTGTTTGAGCGCTACGCCCTGGGCGTGAGCTGCCGACAGATCGCCGACGAGCTCAACCGCCGGGGCGTCGCATCGCCCCGGGGCAGCACCTGGAGCCACAGCGCCCTGTACCCCGACAGCAAAGGCGTGGGCATGCTGGGCAACCCCATCTACGTGGGGCGCCCGGTGTGGAACAAAACCGAGTGGACAAAAGACCCCGACACCGGCAAGCGGCGCCGCATCCTGCGCCCCCGGTCGGAGTGGGTCATCACCGAGGCCCCCGAGCTGGCCATCGTGCCCGAGGACTTGTGGCAGGCCTGCCAGGACCGGGCGCGCGAGCAAAAGCGCGACACGGCAGACAAGAGCCTGCGCGGCCAGGGGGCCGGCGGACGCGGGCCGAAATACCTTTTTTCCGGGCTGCTCCGCTGCGGCGTGTGCGGCGCGGCTTACACGATCCAGGGGCGACTGGACTACGGCTGCAGCGCCCACAAAAACCGGGGCGGCAGTGTGTGCAGCAACGGCCTCAAGATCCGGCGCACCACGATTGAGAGCATCCTGATCGAGGCCATCAAGGGCAAGCTGTTGAGCGATGACGCATTTCGGGATTTCGAGCGCGAGGCACGGGCCTGGCTGGCCACGGAACGTATCGACCCCGCCGAGGCCCGCAAGGCCCTGCGCGATGCCACAACCGAGCGCGACAACATCATGCGGGCCATCGCTGCCGGCATCATCACCCCCACGACCAAAGCAGCGCTCAACAACGCCGAGGAGCGCGTGGCCACGGCCGAGGAAAACCTGCGTCACGTCGAGAGCTTCCAGCCGAGCCAGCTTTTGCCTCGCGCACGCGAGATGTACCGGGACATGCTATCCACCTTGCAGCACGTCGACGATATGGCGGCGGCCCGGGAAGTGCTGCGCGTGCTGATTGGGGATGTTCGGCTGATTCCGGAGGGCGGAAAGCTGACGGCAGAAATGCAAAGCGCCGGACTAGCCGGCGCTTTGCAAATATCGTTGGTTGCGGGGGCAGGATTCGGACGTTATTCGACGCCCGATCCGGCCCCGATACGCTTCCCAGGCCTGCGGTAGGATTGCAGACGCCTGCAAAATAATCGCACAAACCCCTTGCGCCATTTTGAATTGTGCGTATAATTCAATACATGGATGCGACGCATCCGACACCTACCGGCGGTGAGTAGCCGGAAAATCCTCGAAGAACGGAGATTGAAAAAAATGGCAATGCGCTGGAAGAAAGAGCCGGCCCCCACCGGGTTGGCCCGTGTTACAGCCGGGCCTCGCGATAGCGAACTGCTTATTGACGGCGTAACCCGGGTTGCAGCGGTATCTGCGGTCGGGCGCAGCAACAGCAACGGCTGGTTCTGGGTTGCCGGGTGGGGCCACCCGCACATCCCTCACAAGAACACTTGCAACACCCCCTGCGCCACTGAAAACGAGGCTAAAGCTGAGGCAATCGGCTACGTCCGTGAATGCCTAAAGCGGGCGGCGAAATCCGGGCTGCACACATCATGACCGACACCACCAAACCCCGAGGCGGCGCCCGCCAGGGCACCGGCCCGAAGCCGGGCACCACCGACGGCGGCCCGCTGAAGCGGAAGACCGTCAATCTTGACGAGACAACCGTCCGGATCTTGACGGCCTACGGAGACAACGAGCTGTCGGAAGGCATCCGCAGGGCGGCACGCCTGGCGGCCGAGCAGGACACGCCGGCATGATCACATTTGCCAATGACGGCCCGGAGATCGTCAGCACGGACTACTGGGCCACGGAGCACGCCCGACGCGGCCTGGTGTACCTGTCGGGCAATGCCGGTGCCTGGCGGCTGCTGGTGCCGCCGGCTGCGGCGGGGATGCTGCCGGAGATGCGCACGGGCAAGCGGGCGATCATTGAGGCGTCGGTGCGTACGCCCCAGTGCTGGGACGTAGTATTTGACGATGGCACGGACGCGCCGTTTTCGGTGTCGATTGACAAGCGCCAGCTTGACCGGGCCCTGGAGGCCGGCACGGGCGTGCTGACGGTGTGGGTGCCGACGGGTAAGACGCTCACGCTGCCGCTTGAGGTGCGGGTGTAGTCAGCGCGGTGCCGACACGGCCACGCCGAACCCCAGCAGCTTGACCCCCACGACCCACCGCCAGTCGCGGTGCTGCCGGCGGAGGATGAGCAGGGTGTCGGCGTGGAGGTCCAGCCCGCGCCGGTCTATGGCGCCCCGGGGCGTGTACAGGTCGATCTCGATGAGCCGCCCCCACGGGCGGACACGGTAGCTGCGCGTGAACATGGCCACCCCCTACTCAACATCAACAGCCTGCAAGTCGGTCTCGCGCTGCTGCCAGCCCAGGGCGATCACCGTGGTGACGGCGCAGCGCTCGGCAAGGGCGTCGTAGGACTCGACACGGAGCCCCCCGCCGCCGGGGGAGGAAGCAGGTCCAGGGTCGGCAAGGGCTGCATCAGCACTGCCGGCGGCGCCGGGCGCTTTGGGCACGGGGCCGGGACGTACAGGGGCTGGCTGGCGCAGGCGGTCAGCATAGTGGCGGCGCACATCAGCAATGCGATTTTCGGCGTCATGGGATACCTCGAGGTTGATGGTGTCCTGCACGGCCTCGATGCGCGCCGCGTGGAGGGTTTGGGTGGCCCCTTGCGTAGCGGCCTGCAGGCGCTCGTAGGCGGATTGCTGATGCACCCAGGCAGCCCCACCTACCGCGCCCAGGGCGATGCACAGGGCGCAGATGAGGGCGAGGGCAGCGAGGCGTGCAGGAAGGTTGAGCGGGGAAGTCAGCATTGGGGGTCTCCGTAGTCGGGCAGATCGACGGTCTGGCCCGCGAGGTGGTGGGTGCAGTCCGAAAGAAACTGGATGCGACCCTCGGTGACAAACGAATGGCAACGGCGCTCGGTGCGCCACTCCTCAAAGCCCGGGCCTGCGTTGGGGTTCGCTGGCCAGGTGACCAGGACGGACGGCGTGAACGTGGGGCGATCCAGGCTGCCGTTGAAGCCCCAGCGGTCCTCGTTGTCGAACGGGGCGCCCACGGCTACCTGGTGAAGATCCCCGCATCCGGGGCAGTGGAAAATCGCCCGGCCACTGGACAGCTTGATGCGGGGCGCGCTCATGATCTACCCCGCATCCCCACTGCGGTAGTGCGCAGCATGCCCTCCAGGGCGGTGGCATAGCTTGCGACGAGCTCGGCACGGTCGAGGCCGTTGATGATGCGGCGCGCCTGGACATAGTCGCAGCGGGTGCTGTTGATGTACTTATCGAGCGGCGCACCCGTGAACGCCCCGCGCAGCATGCCGGTGGCCATGATCTGGTAAGCGGTGGGCGGGTCCAGGGCCCGGTCTGGGTTGAGCCGCAGGGTGTCGGCCAAGCCGATGGCCTTGCCGAGGCGGATGTAGTTGTCGAGGCCGGTGATCTGCACATATCCGCGGCCCTTGTAGCGCGCGCCATCGCCAGGGTGGGTGTTGCCGAGGGCGTCACCCCGGCGAGTGCCCGGCTCGTACATCAAAAAATAGCCCGGGGTGCCGCGCTCGACGATGGGCAGCCAGGTGTCGGCGCACTCGTGCCGGACGGTGGCCAGCATGTAGGCGGCATGGCGCAGGTCGGTAATGCGGGGGTCGGCCTCGAGGGCACCGAGGAGGATCTCGAGCCCCGAGACTTGCGAGGGCGTGAGCCGGCCCCAGGCGCGGCGGTAGCTGTCGAAAAAGGCCTTGCGGTCAATCTTGTCCATGGATACCTCTTACGTCGGTTGATCGCCGGAAGCGTGGGCGGGCGGAGGGTTTGCAGAATTCATCGGGCACGCCGGCATGCCAGTGCCGTGCCGTGACGTGCTGCACGGCACAGACGGCACCCGTGATGGCGAGGGAGTAGGCGTCGGGCGACCAGGGGGTGACGAGGGGGGCGACGAGCCCGTACAGGGCGACGCCACCCAGCAGCACAAACACCAGGCGCACATCGGCATACACCCGGCGGGATGTGGCAACGGCCCGCGAAAACACGGTGATGATGAGGTGCAGGCACAGCAGCTCATGCACGAGCCAGGGCAGCAGGACGGCGGTGATCATTGGCGCCCTCCCCGGCCGACAAAGGCGGCGGCAAACTGCCCGAAGGCCACGGCCACGGAGCGCCAGCCGTTGCCCATGGCTCCGATGACGAGCGCCACGGGGGCCAGGCCCTCGCTGATCGGGATGCCCCACTGCTGCTCGAGCACCCCGGCAGCAATGCTGGTGAGCACCAGGGCGGTGAGCGTGCAACGCAGCAGCAGCCACAGGCCATCAGCCCAGCTGCGGGTATCTGCGGCAGAGAGCGGCCACATGGCCCCGGTGATGGCCGCCGCCACGATGAGCACATGCGGCCCGGCCGTGGGGCCCAGGATGGAGACAAACAGCACGGCAAGGCTGGCGCCGCCGGCGGCGGCAGATGCTACGGGTTCGGCCATAGGGCCCCTCCAGAAAAGAAAAAAGCCCGCCGAAGCGGGCCGAAACGTGCAGACGCCTGCACTACACCTTGATCATCGCCCCCCTGCGGAAGAGCCCATCCAGCTGGGCGGACGTGAGGCCGAGGGCCTCGGCAACGAGGGCAATGGTGGGCGAGTCACGCCGGAATACCGTTACCCGATCCCAGGCGAGCTGGGCGACGGGATCTACCGTGGCGACGATGGCTTCGACGGACCCCAGCAGCCCCTCCTCGAGCAGCACTGCGCGGGCCTGGAATGCGCTGATGTAGAGCGGGACAGGGTCGGGCTCGGGCGGAGCCGGCGGGGCTAGCTCGGGCGGTGCGGGGACACCCCCATCCGCAAGCCAGGCAAGATAGTCCGACCACCCCACATCGCCCCGGCGGATCGAGAGGCCGTCAGAGATGCGAATGACGCCGGAGGGGTCCAGGCGGTACATCAGTAATACTCCGTAAGTTCCCAGCTCACGGCATGTAATGCTGTGGTGCTTGTGGTGCCTCGACGGGCACGGATTACGGTAGCGCTGATCAGCTCGACTGAAACAAAATCCCCCACTGATCCGTAATACCCAAGCAGTCGCAGCTCAGTTTTTGCGGGGTCACACGATGGGATGGTCTCGTCTTTAAAGTTGGTCCCGGCGCCTGAAAATATCGTGATTTGGCCACGGCGGATGGCCTTTATCCGCAGCGGGACCTGGTTGATGTTGTCAAGATTGGCAATGCGGGCGTCGGTAAGTACCGCATTGCTGACGGCCGTGTTTGCCGGCGCCCGGCTGGATACAGCGGCGTCGAGCTGATCCAGCTTGTCGGCCCGGGCCGGGGTGATGCGCCCGAGCAGATCGGACAGCAGGGCGATGATGTTGGCAATGAGTCCGTACATGGTCAGCTCCAGGTGTCACCGGCAAATTCCCCGCCGGCGGTGTAGTTAAGGGTTTGCGTGCCGATGGCCTCCCAGGTGCTCCCGCCGTTGTAGCTGCGGGCATACACGGCTTGCACCAAGCGGCCGGCCGTGGCGCCGGCGGTGCCCCAGGTTTGCGTGATGCGCAGGCGGTCTGCGCCCTTGGCAAACAGCCATTCGGCAGGCCGGGCGGCAGTGCCGCCGGAGGGGGTGGCGGCCCAGCCGACGGCGAAGCCACCGACTACCTGGTCAAGCAACGCCCGGCTGTTGGCACGGATGCGGGCCAGGGTGGCGGCGCCATCGTCCACGGCTTCGTCGGGCCGGGCGGGGTCGAAATGCTCATAGGCCATGGGTCAGACTCCGTTAAAGACCCAGCCGAAGGGCCGGGAAACAAGGTTCCAGTCCGCGTCAAAAATGTAGACGCGGAATTTTGTAGGGGTGCCGACATCGATGTTGTCATCGACCACGGCGGAGCCCGGGGTGGTGCCGCCCACGGTGATCTGCGGCAGGCCGTAGGCCTTGACGTAGCTGCGCTCCAGGGTGATCTCGGTGGGGCCGAGGACGCTGGAGACGGCGGTTCCGCGCTCGGTCATGGGCACGGCGTCGATGCGCACGCCGGCACCCGGCAGGGTGATGACCATGGCGCCCGTGGCGTTACTGGCCCGCAGGCGCACGAAGCGCCCCTGGGCCTTGACGGACAGGGGGTGCTGCACCCAGGTGACGGCATCGAGACTGAGCTCGAGCTGCACGGTGGTAGCCCCGGACAGCGTGTCCACATCGAGCGCGGCAGCCCAGTTTCCAGCCAGGACGACACCGAAGTCATAGACCTCAGAGAGCCATTCGGACGGGCCGGCCTTGTAGCTACCCAGGGGGTCGGCGTAGTCGCCCATCGGATCGGGGAACAGGGTGCCAAACGGCACACCCTGCTCGGTGATCCAGCGTCGCACCGTGTCGGCCGGGTGCAGGGCGTACTCACGCATGCCCGTGACCGTGGGGGCCGAAAAGGCGTACTCATCGACAAGAAACGCAGCGGCGTCGCGGGTGACGGCCACTGTGCAACGCGCTGGTACCGGGCTGTACTGCTTGACGCTATCGAGGGCACAAACCAAAAAATCCCACGACCCGACGGGGATGTCCTTGCTGGCCAGGCGCAGTGCATCAAGCCGGTCCAGCAGCTTTGCATCGTCCCAGGCCACGCCCACAGCGCCCCATCGCACCTCATACCGATCAATGTCGATATCGACAGCAGCCCCCCACTGGAGGCGGGTTTCACCGCCGATTTCGTAGCCACTGATGAACGGCACATTGCCCGGCAGCAGGTACTTGCCCTGGGGCGTGAGGGTGTCGCTGGCAACCTCAGACTCAGCCCCGATGGACGACAGCACCACCACATCCACCTGGTGCAGCACGCGCTCCAACACCGGGGGCGACGGCCAGGACACGGCCGAGCGCCCGGCGGTACCGGTGGCCACCACCTGGCCGGCTACGCGCAGATCAATGCGATAGCCGGCCGTGAAGCTTTGGGCCGGCGGCACCCAGCTGGCGCGGATGCGCGATGTCCAGGTGCCGTCTGGGCGCTGCATGCGCTCTTCGACGGCCTGCAGGTCGGTGACCGGCAGCGGTGCAGCCGGGGATGGCAGCGAGGTGTCGGGGGTGGTGGGGTCGGTAACGACGGTGTCGGCATAGACGGCGGGGTCGTACTCGGACAGCGTGAGGGTGTAACGGCCGGCCGAGGTGTTGTCGGGCGGCGCAGCCACACGCATGGCCTTTTCGGATAGCCCCCGGGGGGCGTAGGTGACGGCAACGACGTCGCCCTCTTCGATCACGCCGGCCTCATCGAAGACGTCAAGGGTAAAACTGAGGTCGGACAGGGTGAGCTTGTTGATGCGCTCGATAGCCTCACGCCGGGCCTGGCTGGCCGACTGGATGCCAGGCAGGGCGATCTCTGACGGGCGGCGCGGCACGGTGCCGGCCTGCACGCCAGGGAGATACACCGTTTCGGCCCGGTCGCGCCATGGCAAGGCACTGGTGTCGGTCCAGCGCACGGTCATTACCGTGGGGGAGTCGGCCCGGCGGCGCTTTTTGAGGGGGCCCACGGCGGCGATCTGCCCCGACGCGTGGTTGAAGCTGGCCACGCTGGTGGAAGGCCGGTCGGGCACCAGGCGCCAGCCGGACTCACGGCGGACCACGAAGCAGCCAGCGTAGGTGCGCAGCGTCTCCACCCACGTCTCGCAGGGCAGCGGCTCGTCGAGGGTGAGGCCGATACGGCGGCGGCGCACGCCCCCCACCAGCTCGTCGCAGGCGTTGGCGGCGGCTACCACGCCCGGCCAATCCACGGCCCGGCCCATGCCCTCCTCCGAGGCGATGAAATCGGCCAGGCACAGGGCGGGGTTGTCGCTCCAGGCGGTGATGTTGCTGCGGGGGTCGAACACCTTGCGCCCCCGGATGATGGCGGTGATGGTGAGGGGGTCAAAGTCGTCCTGCCCCACGGGGCCCCACACCACTGAGTACGCTACGCCCGGCGGCGCGTCGCTGTAGGCGATGCCGTTGGAGGCAAATGCCGACTTGAGGCCGGCATGCACGGTGTCGCCCGGCAGCCCGAGGTAGTGGTCGGCGGTGTAGCCGGTCAGTGGCTTGTCGCCCATGGTGATGGACTCGACGGCATCAATGGGGCCCTCGCCCCAGACGCACACGGCGTACACGTAGGCACCCGAAACCACCACGTTGGCCAGGTCGGCCCCCATGCGGTCGCGCCCGTAGATGATGCGCAGGCGCTGGCCATCGGCGGCCAGGGTGATCTGGCGGTCAGCAGCACTGCCGGTGGCGGCAGCAGCGGCATTGATGTCGGCCTTGGTGGCCACCGTCCAGTCTTGATTAGGGAGGTACAGTAGCCCTGCCATTACGTCTCCTTGAGCTGCACGGTGACCACCCGCAGGCCGGGCCCTGCCCGATCAACCGTGGGGCGCTGCAGGCAGACCACGGTGTAGGTCTGCCCGTCCTCGCTCCACACAAAATCCACTTCCTGGCCCCGGTAGGTGCCAAACCACTGCAGCAGCGCATTGGCCTCGGCCAGGTTGAGGCAATGCACCACCTCGAACTCGGCTTTGTCCTGCGCCAGGATGCGGCCCCGGAAGGCGCCGTTGCTGGCGCGCTCGGTGGTGATGTTTTCGACCCAGGACACGCGGGAGTCGGCGTCCTGCTCATAGCTGGGATAACTGGGCATCTATCGCTCCAGGACTACGGTTCGCCCGCCAAAGCTCATGCGGGTGCCGGCGGGTAGCAGCACGTTGAAGCCCGTCTCCGGGCCGATGATGCGGCGGGGTGCAAACTGGGTTCGGGTGCCCTCGGCCACCAGGCCGAGGGTGACGGCGTCGTCGGCGATCTCGACCGAGTCCACCACGCCCTCGAAGGCAAAGCGCGGGTCGCTGTCGGCCAGGGCATCGGCATGCCCCTCCCAGATACGCACGGGGGCGTCGGCCACGTCACCGGCCGCCAGGGCACCGAAGGCGCCGTCCACATTGCCCAGCACCAGCCGGGCGCCCTTTCCGGCCCCCAGGCCCGACACCTCTACCCTGCTGGCACCCGACCAGGTGCTGCCCCGCCAGAGGGTGTCACCCCCCGTGCTCAGGCGGCTGACGGGCGCCCCGGGCCAGCTGATCTCCACCAGGTACAGCGGACGCGTGACGCGCCGCGCCGCAGCCGCATGGGCGGCCGGCGTGCGATTGATTGCCATGGGTTAACCCCCTGCGATGTCGGTGTACACGCCCACTTCGGTGCCACCGCTGCCGTTGATATTGACGTCAATCTGGATGCGCTCGGGGATGGTCTCCCCGGCCTGCGAAACCAGATTTGCCGCGGATGACCAGCTGTCGATCACCGCCTGCTTGATGGTGGCCGAGAGGCTTTCCTGGTCGTCGAGCGTGCTTTGCCGTGCGGCGTCCAGGCGCTCGTTGATTGCGGCCTGGGCCTCCTCGTACAGGCGGATGTACTCCGCCTGGGTGTCTTGCCGCTGCTGGTCGGCCAACAGCGCCCAGGATTGATCCAGGGACGAGATGAGCAGCTGCCCGTATTCCTGGATCTTTTCGGGGTCCAACGCGCCGGCCAGCGCACTGCGGTAGCCGTTGGCCTCCGCATCGATAAACGCATACTTGCCCTCGTTGTCGAGGGTGGACATTTTTACGTTGCGGATAGAGTCGGCAATGCTGGTCGACATGCTCTTCTGCAAGTCGCCAATGCTGGTGAGCATGGCCACCTCGGCCGTATAGCGCTGGGTGAGCGCCGACAGCATGTCATCAACGGCGTACGTGCCAGTGGCGGCCATGGTGCGCAGGCTGTCGCCCAGCTGCATGAATGCGGCGTAGCTCGACCGGCTGGCCGACTCGACAGCCTTGAGGGCTGATGCCGAATCCAGCGCGAAAATCTGCTGGATCTGCCCGGCCCGCGTGAACAGGGCGTTGATCTCCTCGATGCTGGCCGAGAGGGGGTCCAGGGCGCGGAACATCGCATCGAAGTCATCCTCGAGGTCGGTGTTCTGCAGGGCCTGGAGGAGGATGCGGGGCGTGTCGGCCGAGAAATCCTTGATGGCCTGGTTGGCGTCACTTGTGTAGCGCTTGTCGAAGTCGGCGATCTTTTTGCCGGTGGCATCAAACAGGCGGATGGCACCAAGGCTCCAGTCATCGCTGTCGGACGCGAACTTTGCAGCCGCGGTGATGACGGTTTCAGCTCCCCCGAACTGCTTGATGAGGGACTTGGCCTGGGCCGAGATGCCGGTGGCCGAGGCCTGGGCGACGGCATCAAACCCGGCAAAGCGGTCCTCACCGAAGGCGCCCCAATCCAGCCCGAAGCCGGGGGTGTTGGCATCGGTGGCCGAGAAGGCATTGCCGGACGAGTCGGCCACATACGCACCGCCCATGTGAGGGGTGCCACCGGTCACCATGCTGCCGCCGATGGCGAGGGCAGCCAGGGCGATCCAGCCCCACACGGGGATTGCAGCAAGCGCAGCAGTAGCGCCCGCGTAAGCCCCGGCGCCCGAGATGGCGCCGGAAAGCGCGCCATAGCCCGCTGTGCCCAGGGCCCCCCCGGCAAACGTGCCGAGGGCATTGCCGTCGGTGTACTGGTAGCCCAGCAGGGCACCGCCAATCATGCCCCCCGCGGCTCCCCATCCGGACACGCCTGCCTCGGCAGCGGGCGCGGTTCCCCAGCCTTCGGTGGAGGCGATGAGCCCATCCAGGCCGGTTCCGGTGGTGTTGGCAAACACCGTGCCAACGGCATTGCCGCTGGACATGGAGCCGTTGTACCACTGGTAGGCGATCTGGGCATTGTTGGCCAGACTGGACATGGTGTTGAGGTTGGAGAGCGACGACATGGTGCCACCAGCCCCACCTGTTTTATTTGATTTGGTGGATGAGCCCCCTACCCCCATCATCGACTGCACGGCCCCGGTGACGGCGGGCTGCACGTAGGCACGGATGACCGTGGCCTCGATGGTCTTCTTGAGCAGCTGCCAGCCGTCTTTACCGCCCGTGAAAATGGCATCGGTGAGGCCACGGCCGATGTCGTCGGAGACGCGCTTCCACTCGGCCGCGGAATCGTCGGCGGCCTTTTTGTTGGCCTCTGCGACTTCGACCGACGAAGTGGCTTCGGCAATGCGGCGGCGGGCTTCGACTTCCTCCTCGAGCTTGCCGAGGTATTCCTCGGCGACGCCGTTTGCCTTGGCGATCTCGAGGCGCTCTTCGGCCCGGGCCAGGGTGAGCTGGGCAATGGCTGTTTTGGACATGCCGAACTGCTTGACCTGCTCTTCGAGCTTGTCGGCTTCTTCGTCGAGCCCACCGAGGTACTTGCTCCAGGTCTCGTAGTAGTCGGCCTGGGCCTTCTCGGCTTCCTTGGCAGCCTTGGCGGCTTCAGCTACTGCGTCGCTGTAGAACTTCTGGCCCTTGGTCAGAAGGTCAACAGCCTCAATGTATTTTTCAAGGGTGATCCGCCCCTGCTGATACCCCTTCCAGAGCGTCTCGTGGTCTGCGAAATATGAGGGGTCCATGCCGCCCTCACGCATATCCAGCCCTTTGACCTTCTCCAGGACCTTGAGGAACTCGTCCACCTCGGTTTTTGCCGCGCGGGCAGCCTTGCCAGTTTCGGCGGCCTTCGGGCCATCAAAGGCGAGTTGATTCTGGGGGGTCGCTACTGCACGGGGGGCCTCTTTGGCAAGGCGGGCCACTTCGGCATTTGCCGTGCGTAGCTCTGCCGTGTACTTGGCAACATCGGCCTTGGCGCGTTCGATGTTGCCCGACACCGCCCACTTGAGCATGTCGGGCGCATTGGCCATGGCGGACTGGCTTTTTGCCAGCCGCTCGCGGGCTTCGGCGAGGCCCTTGAATGCTTCGGCGCTGGCAGACGCTGCACGCTTGGACTCGTCGAGCTCGACACCAATTGACTTGAGCAGCCCCCCCCCGATGAGGCCCACAAGGCTGCCTGCAAAGTTGCCATACTCGACCCGGGCACGGCGCGTGAAGTCGATGATGTCGTTAAAGGCCGGGATCACTTCATTGCCGACGCCCACGGCAAAGGCGTGGCCGGAGGCACTGAGCTGGGCCCAGGACTTGACGAGCTTGTCCACCTCGTCAGCCTGCGCCTTCGATACGTGGCCCACGAGCTCCTGCTGCTCGGCGAGATCCTTGAGGATGGGGGCTGCCGTCTGGGCATCCTTCAGCAGCACCTGGATGGCGCGCGTCTTGCCGGCGCCATCGTCAAACTTGGCAAGCGCGTCGGCGACCTTTTTGAGGGCATCGGCCGGGTCAATGTCGCGCAGCTCTTCCGCCTCGAGGCCGATGGCCTTGAGGGCCGCCCCCACGCCCTTGGTATCATCATCGCCGGCCTTGCTCAGGCTCTTCTGCAGGGTGAGCACTACGCCCGTCACATCCTGGAGCGTCGCACCCGTGCGGCGGGCGAAGTCGTCCAGCGCAGACATCTTTTCGATGGTCGAGCCGGTGGCATCAGCGGCATCGTTGAGGGCATCGATGGACTTGACGACGTTGGCCGCAAACATCGCCACACCCGCGGCGGTGAATGCACCGCCGATGGCCGCCGACAGCACCCCACCCATATTCTGGGCACTGGCAGCGGCCCGCTGCTCCATGTCGCCGAATGCTTGACCACCCTTGCGCCGGAAGGCTGCCCAGCCGGCATCAGACCGATCCTCGGCCGTGACGATGTACTTGAGATCGCGACTCATCGCTTGTGTCTCCCTTTTGTGGGCGGGGGGTTGAGTTGCTTGAGCGCTACGGCTTCGGCGACGCGGATGAGACCCCAGACGCCGGGGGCGTCGAGATCGACACCGCAGGCGCGGGCCGGGCGGTCGAGGTCGGTGTATTTGAGGCCGGTGTAGATGAGCCGGGATGGGCCGGCGACGGCGTCCCAGCGGGTGCGCATGGCGTCCATGAGTTGGACGATGGGCCAGACATCGGGCCAAACGTCCACCGCCGGAAAGTCGCTTTCGTCGAGGCCGAGGAAGGCGAGGGATTCGGGCCGGCGCTGGCCGTAGAGCTCAGCGACGGCCGCGGTCAGTTTCCCAGGCGGGAGCGGTACACGTGCTTGAGGTACTGGAGCACGATCTCGCCCGGGGCAGCCTGGTAGGCGCGCAGGATGTTGGCCATGGCGTCGGGGGTGTAGGGCACCTGGACGCCGGCCTCGTCCACGGGGCCGACATGCCAGCCGGTGACGAGATCCTTGACGATGTCGGCGTCGAGGCGGTGGCCCACGCCGTTTTCAAAGGCGGCGATGAAGTCGGCGATCTGGGGGGTGGCGCTGATGAGCGCGGAGCCCTTGAGGCTGACAATGACGTCGCGCACGAGGTCGGACGAGAGGCGGGCGGCGAGCAGCTGCTCGAGGGCGGCGGCGTCCTTGTACTTGACGATGAGGGTGAGCTCGGCCAACTCGTCTTGCCCCGGGACGGTAAGCTTGACGGGCAGGACGAAGGTGGGGTCGGGGGTGTAGCGGAGCTTGGCGGACATGGCGGGTTACCTTGGGTGCGTGCAGACGTCTGCAGCCCGGCAAGCGGGCTGCAGGGGTGAAGCGCTACGAGGCCGGTTTAGGCCGGCTGGTAGCGGGTGGGCGCGGTGAGGAAGGACAGGGCGACGTCGAACATCATCTCCATGTCCATATCCATGCCCTCGAAGTCGCTCAGGCTGAAATACGCCATGGCGTAGCGCTCCTTGCCGCTGGGGGTGAGGATCTTGAGCGGGGCCGGGGTGACGGCATCGCTCGCGGCCTTGATGGCCAGGTAATGCAGCGCGGTGGTGTCGTTGAGGATCTTGAAGCTGCCGGTGGAGCCGTCGCGGAAGGTGGGCAGCTTGGTGCCCTGCAGGTCGGCGAGCGGGCGGCGGTCGCGGTAGTTTTGCTGGCCGTTGGAGACGCTCCACTCGGAGAGATCAATGATCTCGGTCCAGGTCTCCACCGGGCGCACGGTGCCCACGGCTGCGGCCGGGGCGTTGAGCACCGCGCTGGTGGTATCAATGCCCAACAGCGGGACGACGCCGGAGCCCGGGGTGCCGAGCTTGAACAGCTTTTTGTTGGTGGAGGTCCAGCCGTTGTTGATGAGCAGGATCTTGCCGGCAGTCAGGCCGGTGATGGAGGCCAGGGTGGCATCGGGATCGACACCGTTTTCGATGGCCGAGAGGGCAACCGCGGCGCCGAGTGCGCCGATGAAGACCTTGGAGCCATTGGGGAGTTCGGGGGAGGACATGGTGTGCTGCTCCTATTGCATGGGGGTGGAGATGTCGCCCGGGCGGGCGAACACCTGGAAGGTGTAGCGGGCGATGAGGCTGCAGAGGGGCCGGTCGCCCGCCTCGGTGCGGGTGGCGGTGCCCTCGCAGTCGATACCGCCCTGGGCAAGCAGGGGGTCGGCCATGAGCCGCGCATGCGCGGCCACCCACAGGGCGTCGGCGGCGGTCTCAGCATCGGGGCCGGCGGTGCTGACCTCGACATCGAGGATGACGCCCATGCCAGTGCGGGTGCCGCGCTTGGTGTGGCTGGTGTTGCCCCGGTAGAGGGCAATGCCGGGCGTGGCATCGGGCCCGCGCTGCCGGCCGATACCGCGCTCGACGACAACTGCGCCGTTGCCCACCAGGCCGGCGAGCACGGCGCGGGCGTGTTCGATGGCTTGCTCGATAACGGATGCGGTCATTGCACCTCCAGGAAGGCCATCTGGCTGACGCCATCCCGGGCGGGGATGGTGCGGCTGACGGTGTAGGTTTTTCCGCGCACGGCCACGGCGCTGCCAAAGCCGATGGCCGGGTGGGCGGCGGGGTCGTACTCGACGGTGTCCACGCCCTCGGTGGTGATGTCAGAGAGGGAGACGGGTTCGGTCTGGTCGAAGAGCACCCGAGCCGGCTGGCCGGCCAGGGTGGCGTCATCGCCGAAGGCTTCCAGGTGCAGCAGGAAGACTTCGTGGGCGTCGTCCTGCCAGGACATCAGGCGGCCTCGTCGTCGTCGGGCTCGTCGTCTTCGTGCTCGTCGTCGTCGGGCTCGTCGTCAGGATCGACTGCAGCAGTCGCGCCGGGATCGGCCTCGACGGCCAGGCCCCGGGCAATGGCATCGATGGCAATGGTGTCACTGACATCGGCCTCGACGCCGGGGGGATAGTCCTTTTTGGACTGGTCGTCACGCAGGGTGACGTTGGGGGTGATGCGCATGGTGCTTACCTCGCAGTGCAAGGGGGCGCCCGAAGGCGCCCCCGAGGGTTACAGGACGGTGGCGCGCAGGGAGCCGTTGGGGCGACCCGGGTAGGCGAGCGGCGCGGACTGGGTGAGCAGGTAGCGTACGGACGGGTCCTTCTCGACCCAGCTCTTGGGGAAGTAGGGCAGCGCCTGGAAGCCTGCCTCCTCGTCGCGGATGGCACCGTAGGCACGCACACCCTCGACCTGGGGGCCGGTGAGGATGACCGTGCCATCGGGCAGCATGGGCACCTCTTGGCCGGTGGCGGGGTCGAGGTACCAGTCGGCGTAGACGATGATGGTGAAGCCGTCGATGGTGCCCATGATCTTGCCGCCGGGGGTGGTGGTGGCGGAGAGGTCGAGCGCGGCGCGGTATTCGTTCTGGGCGTTCCAGCGGCCGTCCACGTAGGGGTTGGAGCGGAAGGCCTTCCAGGCGTCGGCGGTCATGGTGACTTCGGTCGCAGCCACCCCCGACTTGCGCAGGATGAGCAGGGCCCAGTCTTGCAGATCGTCGAGGGGGTTGATGTCGGTATCGGACCACTTGCTGCCGGCGGCCTTGGCGACGGTGAGGGCGGCGTCACGGCCGAAGTTGACCACGACGGTCTGGTAACCGTCGCCGGCCAGGGTGATGGAGCCGGAGTAGAGGGCAGAGGCGGCCATCCACTCCATGCGGCGGGTGATCATGGAGACCTGATCGGCCAGCTCGGTGCGGAGGTTGGACTGCACGCGCTCAGTGGGGCTCAGCACGCCACCGATCTGTTCGCCAATGGCGCGCTTGAGGGCGCGGTTCGGGTCGAAGACGCGCTTGTCCTTGACGTAGGCGGGGCGCACGTTGTTGGTGGTGTAGCCCTTGCTGGTGACGATCTTGCCCTGGACGAGGGGCGACACCAGCGGCGCCAGGCGGCGGGCGCCGTTTTCGACGTCGAAGTAGATCTCCTCGGTCTGGCTGCGGAGCTCTTGGCGGAAGTAGCGATCCAGCAGCCAGGACTGGGCGCTAGGGAGGTAGGCAATGACGTTCGCGAGGACGGCGGATGCGTAGATATCCATGATTTAAACCCCTGCTTGGACGGTGACGAGGTTGATGCCGACACCGCGCAGGGTGTCGGTGACGCCGGCCAGGGTGTGGCCGGTGCCGAGGATGAGCGCGGCGCCATTGAAGGTGCCGGCGAAGTAGCCGTTGGTGGCGCGGTCGCCCGCGGTGGCGTCGGTGTCTTCGGCGAGGATGGCGGTGGGAACCTGCGAGCCGTCGGCGGCGGCCGACAGGGAGCGGACGTACTTGCCCGAGGCGGTGATGCGGCCGAGGACGGTGCCGCGCTCGAGGTTTTGCCCGGCGAGCAGGGTGATGCCCTTGGCGAGCAGGTCATCGGCGTGGTCGGCGATGAGGCGGTCGGGCACGTAGGTGCCCTCGCTCGCAAAGCGGGCGACAGTCTTGTGATCCATCGTGGTGACTCCTGGTGGTTACCGGGTGGGCCGGTGGGTTACTGCTGGCTGGGACGGCCGGCGTTGATGATCTGCAGGGCCAGGGCCTTGGCCTGAGCTTCGGGGGAGGTGTCGGTGGGGTCGGAACTGCCACCGGCACCGACGGCCGGGTTGGCAACGCCTTCCATGGCGGCAGCCAGGGGGTTGGCGGCCTGCCCCTTGACCTGCTCGAGCGGGGAGGCGGCCAGCAGCTTGAGGGCGGTGCTGGCGTCCATGTCGCTGTCGAGGGCGAAGGCCTGGGCCAGGGTGGCGCGGCCCTTGGCTTCTTCGGCGCCGAGGATGGCGCCAATGCGGGTGCGCTCGGCAGTGGCGCCGGCCTTGAGGCCTTCGGCGTGGGCGGTGGCCTTGAGGGCAGCGAGCTGGTCGGCGGTGAAGGCGGTGGTGGCGCTGGCGCCGGGTTCGGTGGTGCTCATGTGAGGCTCCTTGCGGGTTGCGGCTTGCGCCGTGATGGGAAAAGCAGCGCCGCCCGAGCTGCCGGGCGTGCGGGTTGAGATGAGGGTTTCGAGGCGGGCGACGGCATCGCCGAAGCTGCCGATGGTGTCCACCAGGTGCTGATCAATGGCGGCCGGGCCGGCATAGACGCGGGCCTCGGTGGCGGCGGCAGTGCCAGCGGCGAGGCCCCGGGCGGTATCGACGTGGGCGGCGAAGAGCAGGCGCAGGCGGTCGGCCTCGACCTGGAACCATTGCAGGGCGGTATCGCCGAGGGGTTCGTGGGGGTTTCCGCTGGCTTTTTCGGCGCCGGAGCGGATGAGGGTGTAGACGTAGCCCTGGGCCTGGTTGCGGGCAGATTGCTCGCGGTGCATGAAGACGCTGCCGATGCTGCCGGCAAAGCCGGTGGTGGGCATCCAGATCTCGTCGGCGGTGGCGGCGAGGTAGTAGCCGGCGGAGAGTGCCTGCTCATCCACATAAGCGAGGGTGGGTTTGCCACCCCGCTGGGCCATGAGCAGATCGCCCAGGGCGAACAGCCCGGCCACTTCGCCGCCGGGGGTGTCGTACCACTGGAGCACGCCGCGCACGTCGGGGTCGGCAAAGGCCTGGCCGAGCAGGCTGGTGAGGCTGGCGTAGCTGGTGAGGCCGGACATGGCATCAAGCCCGCTGGCCCGTTGCACCAGGGAGCCCATGATGGGGATGATGGCAATGCCGGTGTCCGTCATCTGGTAGGGCTTTTCGGCATAGCGGCGCGAGGGGCCGATGCCGGCGGCCATGGTGATTTTTGCCGCGTGCTGGTCGGCGAGGCGGGCAGCCGCTTCGGAGGTGGGGGGGCTGCGGTCGCCCCCTTCCCAGGCGCGGAACACGCCCTCGATGACCGTGAGCTTGCTGTCAGCGATCATCAGCGGGGTGTTGTAGAGCCGGGCTGCGAGTTGCGGATAGGGGTGCATGGGGACTCCGTCAAACAAAAACCCCGCCGAAGCGGGGTTTGCGTGGGTGTGCAGACGTCTGCAGGTCAGGCGGGTTCGTCGCCGTCGTTTTCTGGGCCGCCGGGGTCATCCGGCGGGGTGGCGCCCTCCTCCTCGTCGTCCGTCTCGTCATCCTCGGTGTCGGGCGGCGGTGTTGCGGGCTTACCCGCTGCGCCAGGCATGGGGATGCCCAGGCGCTTGCGCAGATCGTTCTCCCGGGCCTGCTGGTAGAGCACCTCCTCCCAGTCGAGGCCTTGCTCGGCACACTCGGCCTCGAGGGTGGAGAGCCCACCCTCAATGCGGATAAGGGCGGCCTGGGCTTCTTTTACCGGGTCAACCCAGCCCCGGCCGCTGCCGATCCAGCGGGCTTCGCACCAGGCGGCTTTATTTTCATAAAACCCGGGGGCATCCACCTCGCCGAGGGAGACGGCCTCCTCGAGCCAGAGCTCGTAGCAGACTTGTGCCCAGTAGTCGGCCAGCCAGCTGCGCATGCTGCGGAAGTAGCGCCAGGCTTCGAGCAGGGCGGCGCGGGCGCTGCTGTAGTTGGTTTTGCTGAAATCCTTGAGCAGCAGCTCGTAGGGGATGTTGAGGCCGGCTGCGATGTGCCGGAGGGTGGCTTCCATGTAGGCGGCAAAGCCGACCGATGGGCGACCCGGGTTGAAGGCGGTGAGCTTTTCGCCGGGGTAGAGCGGCACGATGGCGCCGCTTTTGAGCCGGGCGCGGTTGCCGGGCTTGGCCCGGTTGTCGAGATAGTTTTTGACGGTGCCCGCGTCGCCACCGAGCATCTCCTGGAGGTCGGAGAACTCCATGGGCGACTCGATGAATGCCGCAATCATGGCGTTGGTGACGGCGGCATCGAGCTCTGCGGTGGTGTAGCGGTCCACCTGCTTGAACTGCTGCATGACGGCCGAAAAGATCGGCTTGCCCCGGGTGGCACCGGGCCGGTCGATATTGGCCGCGTGGATCACGCGGCGGCGGCCCCAGGCGGTGACAGCGGGGATGCGCTCCCACTCACCGGCAATACCCATGCCGGCGTAGAACTCGCCGGGGTGGGTTTTGCGGATGTGGTAGGCAATGGCCCGGCCGTAGCCATCGATCTCCTGCCCGGCGCGCAGGGTGGCGGTGTCGGCAACATCTTGCGGGTTGCAGAGCCGGTCGGGCTCCATCAGAAAAATTCTGGTTGCGTATCGGTCGGAGGGCTCTTGCTGCCAGATTGGCAGTGCCAGCAGATCACCATTTGTCACCAGAGACTTGAAGGCCAGGGTGGTGAGCCCCGCAAAGTTGTGCCGGCGGCTGGCGTCGCAGGCGGTGCTCTTGGCGTAGGACCGCCACTTGGATTCGGTTTGCCGCGCCCAGGTGTTGGCGGCCTCGGAGGTGATGCCCAGCGCTTGCCAGTTCGGGGTGGCCTGCAGGCGCAGGCCGGTGCCGACGACGTTGTCGGCATACGTCTGCACGGCCCCCGACGCAATGCCGTTGTTGCGCGACAGATCCCGCGAGCGAGATACGAGCATGGGCAGTTCGCCCAGGGTGTCGGCATCGGGCGATCCCGCAAAGGGCTGCCAGCTGGCGAGCTGCTGACTGGTGCGCGAGGCGCCTTCATGGGCCAGCGCGGATGCCCGGGGGCGCCGCGAACCAGACCGGGCACGGGGGGTTGAACTGAGCAGCGACATGGGTCATCCGTCAAAATTGGTTGTAGAGCACGCGCCGCCCGCCCTGCCCGCTTTCGCGGCTGATCTGGGCCTTGAGCTCGGCCACGTAGGCCTTGAGATCAGCCACGCCGGATGCGGAGTTGGCGTAACTGATGGTGGTGCCGGCGCGGGAGACGCTGACTTTTCGCTTGCCGATCTGCAGCTCGTGCAGGGCAGTCTCGGCTTCGGCGAGCCGGGCCTGGAGGGTGGCGATGTCTGTCATGGATGGCCCTTGCTATTGGATGGGGACAAGCAGCTGGCCATCGAGCGTGAGCCCGATTTTGCCGCCGACGAGCAGACCGACTCCGGCACCTCCGGTCATGGTGCCGGTGAGCTCCCCGCTCGCGCCGTAACGCACGCCGGAGCGGACATCAGACGCGGCCGGATACTGGGTGAAGGTCGCAGCCGGTACGGTGACAGTTGCCGAGTCCGACTTTGTCCCGTCGAAGGTCGAGGTGGCCGTCACCGTGAATGTCTGCACCCCGGTGGTAGCGGGCGGCGCCTGAAACAGGCCACCCGCCGAGATCGACGCGCCGGGGGTGGTCGGCGAGTAGCTCCACGTCACCGTGGTCGGGGGGCTATTGGTCCCGGTGACCGCAGCCGAGAACTGCCGGAGCCCGTCGCCGGCCACGGTGGCCGGGTCCGGTGTCACAGTGACACTCGACACGGTGGCGTTGGACACCACGTCGATGGTCACAGTGATCGGGCTGCCCAGGGTGGCACCCTGCTCGTAGATCTGCACGGTGAACGATTGCTGCCCTACTGCGCCGGTCGAGTCGTACTCGTAGGCACCGTTTTCGTAGGTCGTCAGCACGCCCTGGGCCGGTCGAGTGACAACCCAGCCCCGGTAGAACTTGGTGGCGTCGCCGGGCAGATCCAGCGACGGGTAGAGGTAGGAGTCGGTCGGGATTGCAGACCCCAACACCCCCACACGGGGGGTGCCGAGGATGCGCTTTCCGGCGGCAGGGTTGTGGTTGAGGTTGCGCAGCATTTAGGCCACCGTGCCGGCTTGGTAGAACACCACGTCATCGGTGGCGCCGTTGATCCACTGTGCAGCCACCAGCAGGCCAGCGCCCGTGGCCAGACCCGTCGCGGTAAGCTGGCCCTGTGCGTTGGTGGTGGCCACACCCTCCACTGGGGTGATGCCCGCAAATGCACCGATACGCCCACCCGGGAACCAGCTCCAGCGGACGCTTGTGTTTGCCACCACCTGTCCGGTGTTGTTGACCATGGCCTCGGTGACGAAGCTGCCGGCGCCGGTCGCAGCCGGTACGGTGACAGCAGCCGTGCCCGTGGTGGTTCCGTTAGCAGCCGTGGCCCGAACAACTACGTTTCGAGCGGACACGCCGGAAGCGGGTGCGGTGTAGAGGCCCGAGCTGTTGATCGTGCCATTCCCGGTACCGTCAACAGACCAGGTGACCGTGGTCGAGAACGCACCCGTACCGGACACCGCGGCAGAAAACTGCTGGGTGGCGAGACCGGCGACCGTCGCCGTGCTCGGGGTGACACTCACGCCCGTGTAAGTGACCGGGGGAGCACCAGTGGCCGGCACCGTTACCGTCGCCGTACCGGACTTGGTGTTGTCGACCGTCGAGGTCGCAGTGATAGTGATCGACTGCGAAGCGCCAGTTGCTGCCGGAGCGGTGAAGAGACCGGACGAGTTGATCGCGCCCGCCGAAGCAGCCCAGGTAACGCCCTGGCCCGGGTTGTTGGTGCCCTCGACGGTTGCTGTGAACTGCTGGGTCGTGCCGCCGGTTACGCTCGGTGCGCTCGGGCTGACCGTGACGCCGGTGACCGTTGCGGTGCCGCCGGCAGGGGCGCCTTCGAGCAGGCCGATGACGTTGTTGGCGCCGACGCTGGAGGTCAGAGATGCGATTTCAGCGCCGGTCAGAACCCGGTTGAAAACAGCTGCCCACACGATGTCTGCGTTGATGCCGTTCTGACCAGGCATGCCCCCCACGTAGTCGATCCAGACTGCGCGCGGGTCGAGAACGGTTGCGTTGGAGCCTTCCAGCACACCGTCTACAAAAACCTGCCTCCCGCTGGCGCCGTGAGTAACGGCGATGACGTGAGCGCCGGTAGTGACCGTGGAGGTGCCAATAGGACCACCGGCGTCATACAGGTTGTACTGCCAACCGAAAACAGCTTTGCCGGCGTCGTTGATCTGGATAAGCGGGGTCCGCTCACGAGCGCAACTGACGAGCTGCCGAACCTCACCTGTGCCGGACACTGTGATCGAGTTAGTGACGACGACGACGGTGGCCGCAGTGTTATCGAAGTCGATCTGCGGGGCGATGCTCCATGCGCCTCCGCCGGTAACAGACCGAGCAGCCTTACCGTAGGTGCCCGCCGTGGCGGGGTAGGACGCGCCACCCAGCTTGGTGATCGTGCGGGCCGTCTTGGCCGACGCCAGCTGACCAGTCGCGGTGTCGATACCGATGAGCTCAACCAGAGCCGAGTAAAGCGGGTGGCTGGTATTAAGGGTCAATGCCATTGTCTATTTCCTCGGGTTTAGGCGTTGCGCGGGTCGAGCCAGTCGGTCGGCTTGTACATCCAGATGTTTCCGTCGAACACGTCGCGCAGCAGGATGTACACATCCAGCTTCTTGGAGCGCCGCCAGCGGCCTGTAAGAGACGCATTGACGTTCACATCCCCGCCGACATAGGTTTCTTCCGATGGCCCCATGGGAGAAAACACGGACTCGTCGGCGATCTTCTTGACGCTCCAGCCAGTCGTGTAGTTGAAGTCGGCAGGGGGGCGCACTTCGTACATGGCATGGAGGCGGCTGAAAACGACGAACTTGTCGCGACGCTCGTCATAGAGCGTGCCGTAGCGCGATTGACTGGCGTTGTTGACGAACTCGGTCACATCCGCGGTGGGTCCGACAACACCCGATGCGGGGCACAGGAAGTACCGGTTGGTCGGCCCAGCGACACCGGGGCGCAAATCCCAACCGCCGATGAAGTCACCGATTCCCGGGTTGTAGAACGAGGGGTTGAAGAACAACTTTCGCTTGGGGTCGTAGGAGGCACACACGTCGGAAACGTTGTTCGACCAGCGGTAGCCCACCCAGGTGATGATGTCCTGCTTGTAGTCGTTGATATCGACAATCTCGCACCGGAACAGGTCTTTCGAAGTCCCGTGATTGCCCTGGAAGTAGATCACGTCATGACCGTTTTCCTCGGTCACGCAGATCGACCGGCCGGCGGTAGCCAATGACAGCGTATCCACTCCTGCCTGAGTGCCGAGCATGGGGTGATCTTTGCGCCAATCCCTGTTCTTCCAGGCGTTGACACCGGTCAGCGAGACACCCGCACTGGTCGTACCCGCCCGCTTGACGTTGGTGCCCGTGCTGCCCGCGACATAGCCCTGATATGCCTGGGTCAGATCGAGCGTGAATGGCCCGGCAACGCGCTGTTGCACACCGGCATCATCAGCAACAATCCAGTGTGCCCCGCTTTGATTGGCACCGCCGAACGTGATGAATCGGTTGCTCTTCGGCAGCCACGCCTGGTTACTGTAGGTGTGTGCGCTGGTCGGAGAGTCAAGCCATCCCCCTGCCGACTTCCAGCCCACTTGGTCATTGACATACAAAAGGCTGCTTGGGCGGAAAGCAAGGCGCCAGTTTCGCGTGGTGGCGTCCCAGGTATAGACCTCGGAGTTGGAGGCGTTACCGTGACCACCACCGAATAGCGTGAGACGCATGGCCTCGTCATCCCATGCGTAGCTACACCACGCTGCGATGATCCGGTGCGGGCTGGAGGACGAACCGGTATCGGCCGTCGCCTGGTCAAGGCTCCGGTTGTTGTACGGTGCCCGGAAATCCGGGTGCTCCCAGGCGTCCTCGAATCGATTGGAATTGGCCTTGAAGACGCTGCCCGGCGCTGCGGCGGCGATCATGTCCAGAATCCCCACATACGTGGGGTTGAACCGCCCGGCACGCAGCTTGGTGCCGGCGGCGGTGGAGCGCGAAACGTTGCGAGGTGTCGCCATGGCGGGTCTCAGCTTGAGGCGACTGCCGTGGGCAGGCCGTTAGTGTAGGTGACCGAAATGTAGGGCTGGCCGTTGCGGGTGATGGCGGCGAGACCGGACGCGCCGTAGGTGGCGGCGAATGCGTCCTGGCCGACCGACCAGCTGACGACACGACCGTTGGTGACGGTAATGCCGGTTGCAGAGGGGCCGATGCCGAGGGCGGCTGCGTTGGCATTGAGCAAGTAAAACGCAAACTTGTCGGGCAGCTGCTGCGTGCCCGGAGAGAGGACGGGCAGCAGGTCTTTTCCGCCGGGGCGCGCGATGACGGCGCGGGCACCGATGCAGTAGGACAGATCGGGCGCGGGGTGATCGGTGGGCACGAAGGCGGCAGTGACCGTGACGCTGGATGCCGTACGGGCACCGAGAGCGGTGATCTTGTACTGGGTAAGCGTGCCGGGCTCGAAGGCACCGGTATCCACCCACACGCTGTCACCGACGGCTACGCCCGTACCGATATAGACGCCCTCCCAGTCGGTAACGGAGAGGGTTAGGGTGGCGCTTGTCCATGCTCCAGCGGAGAGATCGCTGCCATTGGTCATGACAGCGCCCAGGTTGAATTTCAGGCGCATGTCAGATCCTTATTGGATGAGGGCTTTCCAGCGGGCTGCCGTGCCAGCGACGAGGCTGGTCTTGGTCAGGGTGATGACGCCGGCCGAGACGTTGACGCCGATGTTGGTCTGCGCCTGGAGCATGGCCGGTGCCGCACTGTTGTAGTGCAGCAGCGCGGCCAGCGGGTGGTCATCGAGGGCGGCAATGGCAAACGGGCACGGGCAAACGATGTTGAATGCCGTCGTGGTGTTGAAGCCTGCCGGAGTGTTGGCGGTAACGCTCGTCAGATCGAAAGCGGCAGGCAAGCCGGAGATGGTGATGGTGCCACCATCAGCAGCAGCGGTGGCCGTGGCCTGGGCGAGATCGGCAGAGGAGCCGTGCCCCACCAGCAGCACAGTGCCGGTGACACTATTGGCGGTGACGGTGAGCTTGCGGTAGATGGGGGCACCTCCGCCGGCCGCCGTCAGGCCGATTCGGTTGCCCGCGTCGTCATATACGACCGTGACGCCGGAGTGCGGGCCCGAGAACAGGCCGGCAACTTCGTCTTGGATATCCTCCGCAGACGGCACGGTGGGCTTGTTGAGGATTCGGGCGGCGCCGGAGGTGGCGTTCCAGTCTGCCGGCACCTGGGTGAGATTGCCCATATTGCCGCCGAGCTTGGTCATCCAGCGCTTGAACTGCAGGTAATTCATCGTTTTGCTCCTTAGTAATCCGCATCCGCGGACTGGAAAGCGACAAACCCCGCGTCGGCGGGGTTTGCAGGGGTGACGCTCGGTGCAGACGTCTGCACAACCGGCGCGGCTTTTGCCGCGGGTGGATCTGCCGTTGGCGGCGGATCTACAGGCGCGGGCTCCGGCTCATCGAAAAGCCCGGACTGCGCCAGCCGTGCCTCGAGGGCGGACCAGCCCGCATCCGACAGCAGGTGGACTTTTGCCGCGCGCGAGGCGTGGAGGGCGTAGTTCTCGGCGTCGAGCACCTCGACGCGGGCGCCTACCTTTTTCTGCCACGCCTTGATGACGTAGCCGTTGCTTTGCCGGACGGGCACCTTGACTTCGCCGAGGAGCTGCTCGAAGTAGTCGGGGGCGACGCTCTTGTAAACGTGGAAGCGGCCGGGGCCGCGACCTTCGAGGCCAACCCGGCCGTTGTCGCCGATCAGCATGTCTTTGCACTTGCCGACGCCCACCATGAAAACCTGCACGCCGTACTTTGCGGCCTTGGTGTTGCGCTTGGCGGCATCGATGGACGGCGGCGGGCGCCGGAAAACTTCGGCGTCCGGGTTGCGGGCGCCTTTGATGGCCATCACATCGACGCCCCTACCCTTGCGGCTCCGCACGTACTTGTAGACAGCCTCGGAGGTGGCGCCGTCCGAGCTGTCGAGAGACGCGGCGGAGAGGCCGAGCTGCATGCCTTTGACGGTCGGGTATCGGGCAAACAGGAGCTTATCGAGCTCTTCCCAGCATTTGTCCTCCAACAGGAATGGGTTGCCCGGGATGCGCCCGTGGAGCACAAGCCAGCTTTCTTCGCCACGGCCCCAGGCGCGGATAACGAACTCCAGCCATGTGTGCTGGACGTCGACCCCGGCGGTGAGGATCAACCCTCCGTCCTGGACGACACCGGGGGCATAGTCCATGGCCCGCTTGGCGAGCTCTTCGGCCTCGGGCTGGTCGCCCTTGTACGCGTAGGGCACGCCCTTGCTGCCGTTGGTGTAGGCGATGAGCTTGCTTTCGTCGCCCATGCCGAAGTGATGCAGTGCCGTGAGCCAGTTGGCCATCAGGATGGCAAACGTGCTGCCGGGGAACGGGCTGTAAAGCTCGTTGAGGTAGTAGCCGGCGATGCCGGAAAAGGGCGCGGTGGCAAGCCACCGACCGTTGCGAACGTTGCGGCGCTTCTCGGCATCGTTCCAGGTGCCGCCGCAGGACGGGCAGACATAGAAGGCTTTGTCGGGCTGATGGCTACCGAAAACAGGGTGCGAGGCTTCGGGGTCTTTCGGGCACCGGAGGTTTTCAAAGTCCAGCGCGTGCTCGTCGCCGCAGTGGTGGCAGGGCACCATGCCGACACGCTTGTCGGAGAGCTCCATCTCGGCGGCGATGGTTGATGTGCCCTCCACCGTGGGGGTGCCGCCGATGATGATTTTGACGCGGCTGCGCCGGAATGTCTTGGTGCGCTCCTTGGCCATCTTGATGGAGTCGCCCTGCCCGCGCAGGTTGAGGTTGCAGTCGTCGGGCTCCTCGATAAATACCCGGGGGATCGGGCTTGACTTGACGCTGGACGGGCTGTTTGAGCCCACCAGTTTCAGGAAGCCGCCCGGGAAGCGCTTGAACAGCATGCGCTGCTGCGACTTGCGCGACCGTAAATCGATCTTCTTTGCCAGGCGCTTGGTGGCGCCGACCATGGGCTCAAACTTTTCCGCCATGTATTCCTTGGCGGCGCCCTCTTTTGGAAACAGGCCGAGGATGGGCGAGGGGTCCAGGTCGATCCACTTACCGATGGCGTTGCCGAGCACGCCGGATGTCCATGCCACCTGGGCCGACTTTTGGCAGCAGACCTCGATGACGGCCGGATCGTCCAGCGCCTCGAGGGGATTGCCGGGCCAGCAGAGGTAGGGGGTCACCTCGGGGTCGTACTTGCCGGCGCGGTCGGCCTCCACGCTGGAGAGGTAGCGGTGAGCACGGGCCCACTCCAGGGCGTTCATCTTCGGCGGCATCCGCCACCGCTGCACAGCCCGGTTGAGCGTCCTAGTCGCCGTCCTCCTCATCCGTGCCGTCGTCGTCGGATTCGTCAAGATAGAGAGCGTCTGGGTCAGCGTCTCCCTCGCCTTCGTCTGACTCGTCAACATGGAGGGTCTCCAACTTCTTCAGGCAGGCTTCGACCGGCGGCAGGATCACCCCCTCTTCGACTTCAGTCCCGGTTTTTTCGTAGATCGCGTCGGCGATGATGGCCGGCAACAGCAACAGCTCGGTCTTGACCGACTCGACGTGGTCACACCAGAGCTTTTCGAAGACCGCAGCGGGCGCCACCATCTCCAGCTTCTCCGCGATGCGCAGCTCGACCTCCAGGCGCTTGACGCGGTCCAGGTCATCGCGAGGGCTGGACGCGCCGGCCTTAACCATTTCGCGCTGCACGAACCACGCAACCACCTGCTGCGTGTCGTACTCATTGCCCCGGCCACGCTGGCCGGCCTGGATGCAGGGCAGCCCTTCGGCTTTCTGCCACCGGATCAGGGTCTGGACGGTGTAACCGAGGATCTCCGACAGCTCTTGCAGATTGACCCGCTTACCCATCACACACCCCAATCCAGTAACTAACTAACCCTAAGCGCTCCCATATCTATGAAAACAACGCGGTGCGAATTACCCGTGAAAGGGTCACCCCCCGGGAAGGACCCGCGGTCACCGGGCCGTCGCCAACGCCCTTGCCAATTCGGCAGGCCAGCGAGCTTCGGCGGAGGCCGTGACAGCGCGCTCTGCCAGGCCGTAGAAGTCCAGGCGCTGTCGGTACGTCGGGATGTCGATGAAGATCATCAGCGGCTCAAACGATGAGCCAAACCCTGTGAATGTCCGTCGGTAGATCCCTGGCAGATGCCCCGACTTGTTGCCCTTGTGAATCACTGCGTACTGGATACCCCGGCGACCGGTGCGCTTGCTGTCCTTCGCCAGCCTCTCGCGGCCTTTTTCGGTCATGTTGGCCTTGTAGCCCTGCTCGCCAAACGCCTTGAAGAAGGCCATCACCTGCACAATCAGCCCGGCGGGAATGTTGCCGTGAGCATCCAGCTCGACAGCAGCACCAGGAACAATTGCCTGCCCCGCCGGCAAGACGCCGATACGGTTGAGAGCAATCTCAAACCGCTTGAGCCGTCGGGCACCACCAAACACCTGGGCCTGCAGCACCTGCTCAACGGCCACGCCCTGCTTGTTGCCCCAGTAGTCGAGATCGATCGTGGATGACAGCTTGTCTTTGCGCGCCTTGGTGTAGCGCACACCGCCAACGACCCAGCGTGTCGGCCGGTCGAATACTGATTCGATCTCTTTCTGGACCGCCTTCATACCGTCGTATGCCGCGCCGTTGATCGTGGTCATCGTCGCGAAAACAATCTGCTTCCGGTCCTTTTCAGTCTCGGCAACGATGTCGGGGCGCTGGATCTTGTAGCCGAGCACAGCCCCTCCAGACGTAAAAAAGCCCGACCGCGGATCTCGCTTTCGGGCTTTCGACGCAACACTGCTAATTTGCCGAGAATGTACCAGAACAGTGCGGTGGGCCGTCAACCCCTTTCGAGCTCGATTGTGTAAATATTGTCCTGCACCTTGACGTGCAGATGCTGGAGGCGGTCATACATCGTGCGCTTGGCGATCCCCAGCCGGTCAGCGATCTCCGGCCCCGTCCCCCCCACTTTGTAGAACGCCACCGCCAGGTCGAAGAGGCGCACGTCCTGCCCCTTGAGCATATGCACAGCCCTGTCAGTTACCTCGCACTCTTCCGACGCCTGCCCCACACCCAGCGGAGGCTTTGATCCATAGACGCTTCCAGATGGCGCATCCTTGAACATGGACGAGCAGCTTGGCCAACCCGTACCCCCGTCGTTATCCCGATTACTCCACCGACCCCACGCATTGAGCAACCCATTGACATAAACAATCACGCCGCACCCCTTTTTGTCGATTCCAGCCCGGCCGCCAAGCGCCGGAATGTCTTGCACCACGCCTTGATCCGCACCACCTGGGGGCGCGGGTCAATGGCTGAATTTGCACCTTTTGCTG
>JACCDV010751705.1_pt1 | contig 46394 bp, 40 predicted proteins | sample 7446131 | NCBI WGS metagenome assembly JACCDV01 (sample SAMN15323448, study PRJNA562643) | freshwater metagenome | isolation source: river surface water | place: USA:Blue River Watershed | collected 2017-08-17
GCGCGCGCGGCCCTGGATCACCTCGGCGCCCAGGGCGCGGTAGCGCTCGGCGCTGTCGTGCGGCGCGATCGCGGCAATGGCCGCATCCACCCGCGCCACCAGGGCGCGCAGGCTCGGCGGCGCCAGCGCGGCGGCCGGCCCCTGCTGCAGCGCCTGCGCGGCGCGCGCCGCCTGCAGCTGCCGGGCGCAGGCGAGCAAGGTCTTGCTGGGCACGCAACCCGTGTGCAGGCACTCGCCGCCCATCTGCGCATCGTCGACCAGGGTCACCCGCGCCTGCAAGCTGGTGGCCATGTGGGCGCTCACCAGGCCGGCGGCGCCGCCTCCGATCACCAGCAGTTGCGTGTCAAAGCGGCGCGGCCGCTGCGCACGCCAGGGCCGCAGCGCCGCGCGCAGGCGCTGGCGCGCCTGCCAGGCCGGCAGCAGGTGCACGCGCAAGCCCTGCAACAGCCAGGGCCAGATCGCCAGGCCCAGCAGCGCCCACCACAGCCCGGGCGAGCGCAGATCGTCCATGGACTGCAGCTGCCCCAGCTCGGTGCCGGCGTGCACATACAGCACGGTGGCCGGCGCCATGCCCAGCGCGCTGATCCAGGCAAAGTCCCAGACGCGGATGCGCGTCAGGCCCATCAGCAGATTGAGCAGCACAAACGGCACCACCGGCGCCAGGCGCAGGCTCAGCAGCGCGCGGCGCAGCGTGGCCGGCTGGTCCAGGCCAAGCGCCTGCCAGCGCGCGCCCCAGCGCCGCATCACCCAGGGCCGCAGCCCATGGCGCGACAGCAGCAAGGCCCCGCAGGCGCCCAGCGTGGCCGACCCCAGCACCAGTGCGCTGCCCAGGACATGCCCAAACAGGGCGCCCGCGCCCAGGGTCAGCACGGTGGCCAGCGGCAGCGACAGCGCCACCACCAGGGTGTAGAGCAGGGCATACAGGCCCATGGTCAGCAGCGGCTGGGCCGCCACCTGGGCCTTGAGCGGGGCCTGCCAGGCCTGCAGCTGCTGCAGCGGCGTGGCCGTGGCCTGCGTGGCCGCCCAGGCCCACAGGCCCAGCGCCAGGGCCAGGGCCAGCCACAGGGCCCAGCGCCAGCGCCTCATGGCGCGCCCCCGTCCAGGTCGCGCCAGCCCGCGCGCAGCCGCGCCAGCCAGCTCAGACCGCACAGCGCCGCAAAGCCCCAGGCCAGCAGGGCAAAGTGCTGCGGCCACAGGCACATGGCCACCATCACCGCCAGGGTTTCACCGGCCTCGGTCAGACCGCCCAGATAGGCCATGCCCTTGCGCGGCCCCGGGCGGGGTGGGGCCGCAGGCGCCAGCGCCGCATAGGCCAGAAAACTGCTGCCATTGGCCACAAAGGCCAAGAGCAGCACCGCCGCCGCCAGCGCGTTGGCGGCCGGGTCGGCCAGCGCAAAGGCCACGGGGATGAGGGCGTAGAACACAAAGTCCAGCGCAATGTCCAGAAAGGCCCCGCGCCGGGTCGGCCGCGTCAGCCGCGCGAGCGCGCCGTCCAGGCCATCGAGCAGGCGCGACAGCAGCAGCAGCGCCAGGCCCAGACCATGCAGCTGCCAGGCCAGCGCCAGCGCCGCCAGCAGGCCCAGGCCAAAGCCCGCCAGGGTCAGGCCGTCGGGCGTGGCCCCCAGGCGCTGCAGGGGACGCGCCAGGGCATTGAGCAGTGGGGTGATTCGGGCCTGCAGCCACGCGTCGATCATGCGGGCATTCTAGGCGTGGGGCCCGCTCGCGCGGCGGCGCCGGGCCAAGGGCCGCGCCCGATCAGGCAAACAGCGAGGGGGCCAGTCGGCGGCGCCACACATCCTCGGGCTCGCCGCTGCGCGCGGCCAGGTCGCGCACCTGGTCCTCGCCGATGCGGCCCACATTGAAGTATCGCGCCTCGGGGTGGGCCAGGTAGAAGCCGCTCACGCTGGCCGCCGGGGTCATGGCCAGGCTCTCGGTCAGGCCCATGCCGATCTCGTCGCAATGCAGCACCTCGAACATCGCCTGCTTGACGCTGTGGTCCGGGCAGGCGGGGTAGCCCGGCGCCGGGCGGATGCCCTGGTAGGCCTCGCGGATGAGCGCCGGCACATCGAGCTGCTCGTCCGCCGCATAGCCCCAGAGGTCGCGCCTCACCCGCGCATGCAGGTACTCGGCAAAGGCCTCGGCCAGGCGATCGGCCAGGGCCTTGAGCAAGATGGCGTTGTAGTCGTCGTTCGCGGCCTCGAAGGCCTCTGCGCGCGCCTGGGCGCCCACCCCGGCGGTGACCGCAAACAGGCCCACATGGTCGGGCGTGCCGCGCGGGGCGACAAAGTCCGACAGGCAGCGGCTTGGGCGCGGCACCCCATCGACCACCGGCTTTTCGGTCTGCTGGCGCAGGCCGCGCCAGGTCAGCAGCGGCGTCTGGCGGGTCTCGTCGGTGTAGAGCACGATGTCGTCGCCGTCGCGGTTGGCGGGGTACAGGCCCAGCACCGCATGCGCGGTCAGCCAGCGCCCGTCGATGATTTTCTGCAGCATGCGCTGGCCGTCGGCCAGCACCTGGCGCGCCTGCTCCCCCACCACCTCGTCCTGCAAGATGGCCGGGTAGGGACCGGCCAGGTCCCAGGTCTGGAAGAAGGGGCCCCAGTCGATGTAATGGGCCAGCTCGGCCAGGTCCTGGTTGCGAAACACGCGGCGCCCGATCATGCGCGGCGCCGGGGGCGTCCAGGGCGTGCAGACCGCGGCGTTGGCACGCGCCTTGGCCAGCGGCCACAGCGGCGTGACCTTTTTGTTGGCATGCTGCTCGCGCACCCGGTCCTGGTCGGCGCGCAGCTCGGCCAGAAAGGCGGTGCGCTGCTCGCCCAGCAGGCTTTGCGCCACGCCCACGCTGCGCGAGGCATCGGGCACATAGATCACCGGGCCGTCGTAATGCGGGGCAATCTTGACGGCGGTGTGGACCCGGCTGGTGGTGGCCCCGCCAATGAGCAGCGGCGTGCCGCGCGTGCGGAAGTAGGGGTCTTTTTGCATCTCGCTGGCCACCACCTGCATCTCCTCGAGGCTGGGCGTGATCAGGCCCGACAGGCCAATGATGTCGGCCCCCACCTCCTTGGCCTTGGCCAGGATGTCGTGGCAGGGCACCATCACGCCCATGTTGATGACCTCGAAGTTGTTGCACTGCAGGACCACCGTGACGATGTTCTTGCCAATGTCGTGCACATCGCCCTTGACGGTGGCGATCACGATGCGGCCCTTGGCCTGCACGTCGCCGCCGGCGGCCTGCAGCTGGCGCTTTTCTTCCTCGATATAGGGCACCAGGTGCGCCACCGCCTGCTTCATCACACGGGCGCTCTTGACCACCTGCGGCAGAAACATCTTGCCCTGGCCGAACAGGTCGCCGACCACGTTCATGCCGGCCATGAGCGGGCCCTCGATCACATGCAGGGGCCGGCCGCCGCTGGCGAGCACCGCCTGGTAGGCCTCCTCGGTGTCCTCGGTGATGAAGTCGGTCAGGCCGTGCACCAGCGCGTGCTGCAGGCGCTGGGCGACCGGGACCGGCGCCTCGGGCGTGCCGCGCCAGGCCAGCTTGGCGCTGTCGTCGCGCGCCGCGCCCTTGGCCTGCTCGGCAATCTCGATCAGGCGCTCGGCGGCGTCGGGGCGGCGGTTGAGCACCACGTCTTCCACTCGCTCGCGCAGCTCGGCGGGCAGGTCGTCGTAGACGCCGATCATGCCGGCGTTGACGATGCCCATGTCCATGCCGGCGCGGATGGCGTGGTACAGAAAGACGGTGTGGATGGCCTCGCGCACCGGGTCGTTGCCGCGGAAGCTGAAGGACACATTGCTCACGCCGCCACTGACCTTGGCGCCGGGCAGGTGCTGCTTGATCCAGCGCGTGGCCTCGATGAAGTCGACCGCGTAGTTGTCGTGCTCCTCGATGCCGGTGGCGATGGCAAAGATGTTCGGGTCGAAGATGATGTCCTCGGGCGGGAAGCCCACCTCGTCGACCAGGATGCGGTAGGCGCGCTGGCAGATCTCGGTCTTGCGCGCAAAGGTGTCGGCCTGGCCCTTCTCGTCAAAGGCCATCACCACGGTGGCCGCGCCGTAGCGGCGCAAAAGCCGCGCCTGGCGGCGGAACTCGGGCTCGCCTTCCTTGAGGCTGATGGAGTTGACGATGGCCTTGCCCTGGATGCAGCGCAGGCCCGCCTCGATGACCGACCACTTGGAGGAGTCGACCATGATCGGCACGCGGGCAATGTCGGGCTCGCTGGCGATCAGGTTCAGGAAGCGCACCATGGCGGCCTGGCTGTCGAGCATGGCCTCGTCCATGTTGATGTCGATGATCTGCGCGCCGTTGTCGACCTGCTGGCGCGCCACCGCCAGCGCGTCCTCGTACTGGCCATTGAGGATCATGCGCGCAAAGGCCTTGGAGCCGGTGACGTTGGTGCGCTCGCCGATGTTGACAAACAGATGACCCTCGCCAATCGACAGCGGCTCCAGGCCGGCAAGCTTCATGGGCGGGACAGGATGATCGGGAACGGATGCGGACACGGCGGCTCACCTTCAGAACGTGCGAGGTGAGCGTCGTTTGCAATCAGCGAATCCCAAGCCTGACCCCACGGCACGGGCTCGTGGGGCTGCAACGCTCCTTGGGAAAGCCCGCTATTTTAACGGCTTGGCCAGGGCCCCGGCCCAAGCCGCTGGCCGCGAGCCTGCGCGACAGCGCCGCCCGGCCAAATCACTACACTTGGTGGCCATGTCCGAGCCCACCGCCCCCAACACTGTTCACCGCCTGCTGCAAGGCGCCACCAACTTCCGCGATGCCGGCGGCTGGCGGGCCGCCGACGGCGCGCGGGTGCGCACCGGGCGGCTCTTTCGCTCCGACCACCTGGCCGGCCTGACGGCGCAGGACACGCAGCAGGTGCAGGCCCTGGGGCTGCGCCACAGCATCGATCTGCGCGGCGCGCAGGAGCGCGCGCAAACGCCGTATGCGGTGCCCGGGGTGCGCCAGGTGGCGCTGGGCATCGAGCCCACCGTCGTCACGCGGCTGCGCCAGTGGCATGCGGCTGGGCAGGTGCCCTCGGTGGACGACACCGTGGCGGTGATGTGCCAGACCTACCGCGATTTCGCGCGCCTGCACGGGCCGGTGTTTGGCCAGGTGGTGCGCCAGCTGCTGGCCGATCCGGCGCCGCAGGTCATCCACTGCACCTCGGGCAAGGACCGCACCGGCTTTGCCGTGGCCATGGTGCTGTGGGCGCTGGGGGTGTCCGACGACGACATCGCGCACGACTACCTGCTCACCAACGCCTACTACCAGGCGCCCAGCGAGATGGCCGGCAGCCTGCCGGCCGAGGTGCGGCAGGTGCTGTGGACGGTGCGGCCGCAATTTCTGCAGGCCGCCCTTGAGACGGTGAACACGCAATTTGGCGGCCGCCAGGCCTACTGGCACGGCGCCATGGGCCTGGGCCAGGCCGAGCAGGACGCCTTGCGCGCGGCCCTGCTGACCTGAAGCCGGCGGCGTCAGGCCGCGTCGGCGTAAAAGCGCGCGCGGTGCACCGCGCGCGGGGCCAGCGGCAAGACCGCCTGGCCAATGGCGCCGATGTGCTCGGGAGTGGTGCCGCAGCAGCCGCCCACCAGATTGACCAGGCCCTCGGCAGCAAAGTCGTGCAGCAGGCGGCTGGTGACCTCGGGGGTTTCGTCAAAGCCGGTGTCGCTCATCGGATTGGGCAGGCCGGCATTGGGGTAACAGCTGATGAAGGCCTCGTCGCCCACCGCGCGGCTGAGCTCCTGGACATAGGGGCGCATCAGCGCCGCACCCAGCGCGCAATTGAGGCCCACGGCCAGCGGCTGCGCATGGCGCACGCTGTGCCAGAAGGCGGTCACGGTCTGCCCGCTCAGGATGCGGCCGGAGGCGTCGGTGACGGTGCCGCTGATGATCAGGGGCAGGCGCTCGCCGCTTTGCTCGAAGGCCTCGTCAATGGCAAACAACGCGGCCTTGGCGTTGAGCGTGTCGAAAATCGTCTCGACCAGCAGCACATCCGAGCCGCCCTCGATCAGGGCCAGCGCCTGCTCCAGGTAGGCCGCGCGCAGCTGCTCGAAGTCGACGTTGCGCGCACCCGGGTCGTTCACATCGGGGCTGATGCTGGCGGTGCGCGGCGTCGGGCCGATGGCGCCGGCCACATAGCGCGGCCGCTGCGGCGTGGCAAAGCGGTCGCAGGCCGCGCGCGCCAGGCGCGCCGAGGCCAGGTTCATCTCGCGTGCCAGCTCGGGCATGGCGTAGTCGTCCTGCGCGATGCGGGTGGCGCCAAAGGTGTTGGTCTCGATCAGGTCGGCGCCAGCGGCCAGGTAGCCCTCGTGGATGGCGCCGATCACATCGGGCCGTGTCAGGCTCAGCAACTCGTTGTTGCCCTTGAGGTCACGCGGGCTGTCGGCAAAGCGCGTGCCGCGGTAATCCGCCTCGCCCAGCTTCAGGCGTTGGATCATGGTGCCCATGGCGCCGTCCAGGATCACGATACGTCGCGTGAGCAATTCGGGCAGGGCGGTGGCGCGGGTGTAGATCGGGGCTTGCATGGGGGTATTATCCCCGCTCGCTCTGTCACGCCCATGTCCGACCCCCTGTTGTCCATTCTTCGCGATGTTTTTGGCTACGACGCCTTTCGTGGCCCGCAGCAGGCCATCATCGAGCATGTGAACGGTGGCGGGGATGCGCTCGTGCTCATGCCCACGGGCGGCGGCAAGAGCCTGTGCTTTCAGATCCCGGCCATTGCCCGCCAGCGCGCCGGGCGCGGCGTGAGCATCGTCGTCTCACCGCTCATTGCCCTCATGCACGACCAGGTGGGCGCCCTGCTCGAGGCCGGCGTCGAGGCCGCGTACCTGAACTCATCGCTCAGCCCCGACGAGGCGCGCCAGATCGAGCAGCGCCTGCTGCGCGGCGAGATCACCCTGCTCTACGCCGCCCCCGAGCGGGTGGTGATGCCGCTGTTTCTGGCCCAGCTCGACGCGCTCTATGCGCGCGGCCAGCTGGCGCTGTTTGCCATCGACGAGGCGCATTGCGTCAGCCAGTGGGGGCACGACTTTCGGCCCGAGTACCGCCAGCTGACGCTGCTGCACGAGCGCTATCCGCAGGTGCCGCGCGTGGCCCTGACGGCCACCGCCGACGCGCTCACCCGGGCCGACATCGTCGAGCGCCTGCAACTGGAGCAGGCGCGCCAGTTTGTCAGCAGCTTTGACCGCCCCAACATCCGCTACACCATTGTGGAAAAGCGCGAGGCCACGCAGCAGCTGCTGCGCCTGATCGAGGGCGAGCACGCGGGCGAGGCGGGGGTGGTGTATTGCCAGTCGCGCCGCCGCGTCGAGGAGGTGGCGCAGCAGCTGGCCCAGGCCGGGGTGCAGGCCCTGCCCTACCACGCGGGGCTGGAGCCGGCGGTGCGCCAGCGCCACCAGGACCTGTTCCTGCGCGAGGACGGCGTGGTGATGGTGGCCACGATTGCCTTTGGCATGGGCATCGACAAGCCCGATGTGCGCTTTGTGGCGCACCTGGACATGCCCAAGAACATCGAGGGCTACTACCAGGAGACCGGCCGCGCCGGGCGCGATGGCCTGCCCGCCCACGCCTGGATGGCCTACGGCCTGCAGGACGTGGTGAACCAGCGCCGCATGATCGACGAGAGCCCCGCCGCCGAGAACTTCAAGCAGGTCATGCGCGGCAAGCTCGACGCCCTGCTGGCCCTGGCCGAGGCCACCGACTGCCGGCGCGCGCGCCTGCTGGGTTATTTTGGCGAGAGCTACCTGGGCCAGCGCATCGGCAGCGGCATCGAGATGCCCTATTGCGGCAACTGCGACAACGGCCTGGTGCCGCCGCAAATCTGGGACGGCACCGAGGCCGCGCGCATGCTGCTGTCCACCGTCTACCGCTGCCAGCAGGCCAGCCGCAGCGGCTTTGGCGCGGCGCACACCATGGACATCGTGCGCGGCAAGCTCACCGACAAGGTGCGCCAGCGCGGGCACGACAGCCTCTCGACCTTTGGCGTGGGCGCAGCCTACTCCGAAGCGCAGCTGCGCGGCGTGCTGCGCCAGCTGATCGCCATGGGCGCGCTGCATGTGCACGCCGAGGACGGCTTCAACACCTTGATGCTCACCGAGGCCTCGCGCGCGGTGCTGCGCGGCGAGGTGCCGGTGCTGCTGCGCGAGGCGGTGGCGCAAGAGCGCAGCGCCCGTGCGCGCTCGCGCAGCCGCCCCATGCCCACCGCCGCCGCCGCCAACCTGGGGCCCGATGCGCTGGTGCGCTTCATCAACCTCAAGGCCTGGCGCGCCGAGGTGGCGCGCTCGCACAACCTGCCGGCCTATGTGATTTTTCACGACGCCACGCTGGCCGCCATCGCGCAGGCCGCGCCGCGCCAGATCGAGGACCTCTCGGGCATCAGCGGCATCGGCAACCGCAAGCTGCAAGCCTATGGCCAAGAGGTCTTGCGCGTCTGCACCGCCGCGGCCTGAGGCCGCCGCCCGCGCCAGGCCCGCGCGCGCCCTCAGGCGCTGCCCAGGGCGCCCCGGCGCAGCTGATCGCGCTCCATCGACTCGAACAAGGCCTTGAAGTTGCCCTCACCAAAGCCCTCGTCGCGGCGCCGCTCGATGAACTCGAAGAACACCGGCCCGAGCAAGGTCTGGCTGAAGATCTGAAGCAACAGGCGCGGCGTGTCGCCGGCCGTCGAGCCGTCGAGCAAGATGCCGCGCGCCTGCAAGTCCCCCACCGCCAGGCCGTGGCCCGGCAGGCGCTCGTCCAGCATCTCGTAGTAGACCGCGTTGGGCGCGCTCATCAGGGGCACGCCCGCCAGCTGCAGGCGGTCGACCGTCGCGCACAGGTCGTCGGTCAGCAGGGCAATGTGCTGGATGCCCTCGCCGTTGAACTGCTGCAGGTACTCCTGGATCTGCCCACCCGCCTGGCCCGACTCCTCGTTGAGCGGGATGCGGATGAGGCCGTCGGGCGCCGTCATGGCGCGGCTGGTCAGGCCGGTGTATTCGCCCTGGATGTCAAAGTAGCGGATCTCGCGAAAGTTGAAGATGCGCTCGTAGAACTGGCCCCAAAAGGCCATGCGGCCCTTGTAGACGTTGTGCGTGAGGTGGTCGATGCAGCGCAGGCCGTGGCCCACCGGATGGCGTTCGGCGCCCTCGATCCAGGTGAAGTCGATGTCGTAAATGCTTTTGCCGTCCTCGAAGCGGTCGATCAGGTACAGCGGCGCGCCGCCAATGCCCTTGATCGCCGGCAGACGCAGCTCCATCGGGCCGGTGGGCACCTCGATGGGCTGCGCGCCCAGGGCCAGCGCGCGCGCATAGGCCTGGTGCGCATCGCGCACCCGAAAGGCCATCGCGCAGGGGCCAGGCCCGTGCTCGGCGGCAAAGTAGCCCGCCAGGCTGCGCGGCTCGCGGTTGACGATGAAGTTGATGTCGCCCTGGCGGTACAGCACCACGTCCTTGGAGCGGTGCTGCGCCACACAGGCAAAGCCCAGGCGCTCGAGCACCGGCTCCAGCACCTGCGGGGTGGGCGAGGCGAATTCGACGAATTCAAAGCCGCACAGGCCCATGGGGTTGTCAAACAGATCGGCCATGATGATCTCCAATGCGCCAGCGGCGCGCAGGCCCGTGGGCCTGGCGGCGCCAGCCAAACTTGAACAAAGAGGGGGGGGCCCGCGCAGGCGGCGGGCCGGATCATCAGGGCCGCGACGGCGGCGCGCCCGGGCGCCCACGCGTGCTGCGTGCCAGGTGGATGCCAACAATGAGGGCCTGGATCGACATGCAGCGATGGTGCGGCGCGGGGCAGGGCCTGTCAAGCCCTGCACAGAAGCGGCTTACTGCGGCTCGATGCCGACCTTCTTGACCAGGCGGGCAAAGCGCTCCATCTCGCTGCGGAAGGTGCGGCTGGCTTGCTCGGGCGAGGTGATGCTGATGGTGTTGCCCTGCTTGGCCATGGCCTCTTTGATGGCCGGGTCGTTGAAGGTGGCAACGATGGCCGCGTGGATCTTGCTGACCTGCGCCGGGGCCATGCCCTTGGGGCCGAGCAGGCCAAACCAGGCCTCGACGGCGTAGCCGGCAACGCCCTGCTCGACAAAGGTCGGCACCTCGGGCATGGCGGCGGTGCGCTTGTCGGCGCACATGCCGATGGCGCGCACCGCGCCGCTCTTGATGTGCTGCGCGATGCTGGGCAAGGCCAGCACGCCAAAGTCGATCTGGCCGCCCAGCAGGTCGGTCACCATGGGGCCCACGCCCTTGTAGGGGATGTGGCGGGCGCGGGTGTTGGTCTCGTCCAGGAACATCTCGGCGGCCAGGTGCAAGATGGTGCCGGTGCCGCCCGAGCCGAAGTTGTATCCGTCGGGCTTGGCCTTGAGGGCGGCGATGAACTCGCGGCTGTTGCTGGCGTTGATTTTCTGCGGGTTGGCCACCAGCACCATGGGCGTGTTGCCCAGGGTGGCGATGGCGGTGAAGTCGCCCGGCATGTCAAAGGGCAGGTTCTTGATCACGCTCGGGAAGATCACCACATTGTTGGAGACCACCGAGAGGGTGTTGCCATCGGGCGGGGTCTTGCCCATGGCCTGCAGGCCGATCACGCCGCTGGCCCCGGCCTGGTTTTCGACCACCACGTTGACGCCCATGAGGCGGCCGAAGACCGGCGCCATGGTGCGGGTGATGGCGTCCACGCCCGAGCCGGTGGCGTTGGGCAGGATGAACTTGACGGTGCCCGACTGGGCCTGCGCCAGCTGCACGGGCAGGCCCATGGCGGCCAGGGCCGCGCCCAGGTATTGCAAGGTCTGGCGACGATCAGGGGTGTGGCGCATACGGTCTCCTTGGTAGGGGGGAAGGGGCCGCCGGGCGGCCTTGGTTTGCAAAAATTTTGCCTCAACTGGCGGGACCGCGGCATCGGCGCAATCCCTTGTCCCTGCCGCCCTCAGGCCACCGCGCGGGCCTGGCGCAGGCGCGCGATCTCGGCCGCATCCAGGCCCAGGCCGGCCAGCAAGGCGTCGGTGTCCTGACCGGCCGAGGGCGGGTGCTCGCGCACGCCCAGGCGCTGGCCGCCCAGCGTCATGGGCAGCAGCGCGGCCCGCGCGGTCTGGCCCGCGCGCGGGCCGTCGGTCAGGCGCACCTCGGCCAGGCCCCCGGTGGCCTGCAGGTGCGGGTCGTCAAACAGCTCCTCGGGACGCGCAATGGGCGCATAGGGCAGGCCCGCGTCCTCGAAGATGCGCGCCAGCTCGGCGGCGCTGCGGTTGGCCAGGCGCTGGCGCAGCTCGGGCAGCAGGGTTGCGCGCTCGCGCACCCGGTCGTTGTTGTTGCCATAGCGCGGGTCGGCCAGCAGGTCGGCAAAGCCCAGCACCTGGCAGAAGGTGGCCCATTGCGGATCGGAGACCGCGGCCAGAAAAATCTGCTCGCCGTTTTGCACCGTGAAGACGTCGTACACCGCCCACGCCGAGATGCGGTTGGGCATGGGCTCGGCGGCCTTGCCGGTGATGGCGTACTGCAGCATGTGCTGGCCCACCAGGAACACATTGTTCTCGAACAAGGCCGACTGCACCTCTTGGCCGCGACCGGTGATGCCGCGCTGGATCAGCGCCGCCAGGATGCCAATGGCGCCAAACATGCCGCCCATGATGTCGTTGACGCTGGTGCCCGCGCGCAGCGGATCGCCCGGGCGCCCGGTCATGTAGGCCAGCCCGCCCATCATCTGCACCACCTCATCGAGCGCCGTGCGGTGCTCGTAGGGGCCGGGCAAGAAGCCCTTGAGGCTGGCGTAGATCAGGCGCGGGTTGTGCTGCGACAAGCTGGCGTAATCAAGCCCGTACTTGACCATGCTGCCGGGCTTGAAGTTCTCGGCCACCACATCGGCGCCGGCGCACAGGCGGCGCGCCATCTCGGCGCCCTCGGGGTGCTGCAGGTTCAGCCGGATGCTTTTCTTGTTGCGGTTGAACATGGGGAAAAAGCCCGCGCCCGAACCGAGCAGGTGGCGGGTGCGGTCGCCCTCGATGGGCTCGACCTTGATGACCTCGGCGCCCAGGTCTGCGAGCACCATGCCGCAGGTCGGGCCCATGACCATGTGGGTGAATTCAACGACCCGCAGGCCGGTCAGGGGAAGGGAGGAAGAGGCGGTCATGCGCAAACAACGGTTGAAGAAGTGCCAATGGTACGCGGCCAGCCGGCCTGCGCGATGTGGCCGTACAGGCGCTCCTCGGGCAGCCACTGGGCCAGGCGCGCGCGCAGGGCCAGCAGGGCGTCCAGGTCGATCCCGGTGGCCACGCCCATGCGCGCCATCAGAAACACCAGGTCCTCGGTGGCCACATTGCCGCTGGCGCCGGGCGCGTGCGGGCAGCCGCCCAGCCCGCCCAGGCAGGCGTCAAAACGGGTCTGGCCCTGGCCCAGGGCGGCCATCACATTGGCCAGGCCCAGGCCCCGGGTGTCGTGAAAATGCGCGCAGTCCAGGCGCGCGCCGGCCAGCTGCTGCGCAGCGGCAAACAGGCGCGCCACCTGGCGCGGGTCGGCGTGGCCCACGGTGTCGGCCAGGCCGATGCGGTCCACGCCCAGCGCGCACAGCGCCGCCACCAGGCGCAGCACCTCGTCCTCGGCCACCTCGCCCTGCAAGGTGCAGCCAAAGGCCGTGCTCAGGCCCACCTCCAGCCCCATGGCCACGCCGCGCTGCGCGCGCAGCGTCAGGATGGCCTCGATCTCGCCCAGCACCGCCTCGGGCGGCTTGCGCAAATTGGCCAGGCTGTGCGCGCGGCTGGCCGACAGGGGCAGCAGCATCGTGTCTGCGCCGCTGTCGAGGGCGCGCTCGGCGCCCTTGAGGTTGGGCACCAGCACCGACACCGTCAGGCCGGCATGGCGCTTGGCGTGGCGCACCAGCTCGGGCGTGTCGGCCAGCTGCGGCAGGCGCTGCGCAGGCACCATCGAGCCCACCTCCATCTCGCGCACGCCGGCGGCCCAGGCGGCGTCGATCCAGTCGGTTTTGAAAGCGGTGGGCACGGTGCGCGCGCACATTTGCAGGCCGTCGCGCAGGCCCACCTCGCGCACGCGCACCTGGGTCGGCCAGGCGGCCTGGGGGTCTTGAAGGGTCATGCTGCGCAGTGTAGATGTTCCAGTTGGGCCATTGGGTGGTATTTTGGAAGTATGATTTTCCAAATTAGAATATCAGCATGCTGGATCTGGACCTGACCACCTTGCGCCTGTTTGTGGCGGTGTGCGAGCACGCCAGCATGAGCCGCGCGGCCGAGGAGGCGCACCTGGTGGCGTCGGCGGTCAGCAAACGCCTGGCCGCGCTGCAGGCCCAGCTGGGCACAGCGCTGCTGCAGCGGCGCCCGCACGGCGTGGTGCCCACGCCGGCCGGCGAGCTGCTGCTGCAGCATGCGCGCAGCATGCTGCTGTCGGCGCGACGCATCGAGCGCGACCTGGCCGGCCTGGCCGCGGGCATCGATCAGCGCGTCAATGTGCTGGGCACGGCCTCGGCACTGGCCGAGTCGCTCTCCGAGGACATTGCCCACTTTCTGCAGGCGCGGCGCCACCAGCACATCCGCATCGACATCGAGGAGCGCGTGAGCGACCGGGTGGTGCAGGGCGTGCGCGACGGCGAGGCCGAGCTGGGCGTGCTCTGGGACCGCACCGACACCGGGGCCCTGCGCACCCACCCCTATGGCGGCGACCGCCTGTGCGTGGTGGTGCCGCCCGGTCATGCGCTGGCGCGCCTGGCGCAGGTGCGCTTTGCGCAAACGCTGGCGCACGAGCACGTCACCCTGCCGCCCACGGCCGCCGTCACCGTGCTGCTGCAGCAGCAGGCGCAAGCCCTGGGCCTGCCGCTGCGCCAGCGCGTCATCGTGACCCACATCGAGGCCAAGCTGCGCGTGGTGCGCGCTGGCCTGGGCATTGCCATCCTGCCCGACGAGGTGGTGGCCGCCGAGGCCCGCGCCGGCCACCTGGTGACGGTGCCGCTGGCCGAGCCCTGGGCCGAGCGGCGCTTTGTGATTTGCCACCGCGACGACGACAGCCTCTCGGCAGCGGCGCAAGAGCTGCTGCAGGCCCTGTGCCAGGCCGCCGCGCATCGCGAGCGGGCCGCCCACACCCAACACCGCCAACAAGTCGCGGCACACCTGCACGACCCCACCCCATGAGCCCCCACCCCGCCCTTGGCGTGCGCCCTGGCGCGCGCGTGCTCTACCTCAGCCAGGACCCGGCCCTGATCGCGCGCCAACTTGCGGGCGAGCGCCTGACGCGGGCGCAGGCCGGGCCGCTGCGCGACGACGTCTCGACCGACGAGATCACGCCGGTGGCGATCTTGAGCCACCACGACGAGCGCCTGGGCGACTTTGCCCACACCGGCCTGGTCTGCGGCGGCCAGCAGCCGATTGGCACGGGCGCGCTGCGCCGCGCGGGCATCGAGGTGCTGGTGGCCGGGCGGCGCTACGGCAAGGGCTCCTCGCGCGAGCACAGCCCGAGCGCCGAGCAGTTTGCGGGCGTGCGCCTGGTGGTGGCCGAGAGCTTTGAGCGCATCTACCGCCAGAACGCCGACAACATCGGGCTCTTCACCCACCACGACCCGGCCCTGCTGGACGCACTGGATGCGGGCGCGGGCATTGCGCTGGACGCGCTGGTGGCCGGGCGCGAGGCGCTGGCCGCGGCCATTTTGCGCGCGGGCGGCCTCTTGCGCTGGGGCCGCACGCACCTGCGCCCATCGGCGCAGACCGCCGCACCGCCCATGCCAGCGGGCCTGAGCCTGTTCCAGCGCATCCTCTGGCAACACCTGCTGCCCGTGCCGGGCACGCCCATGCCCCCACAGCCGGGCGATGGCGTGTTTGTGCGCGCCGACTGGCGCTTTGTCCACGAGTACTACACCGGCATGGCCGACACCTTGCTGCGACGCGCCTTGGCCGACGCCCCCGAGGCGCTGGTGGTGCACACACCGGCGCAGGTGGTGGTGTTTGAGGACCACAGCAGCTATGTGGACGAGAGCCCGGTGCACCAGCGCCTGCGCCTGGTCTCGCAAATGCAGGCCATGGTGCAGGCCCAGCGCGACTTCGCGCAGCGCCACGGCCTGCGCCTGGTGCGCACCCTGACCGAGGCCGAAGCACACGCCGACGACGGCCGCCACGAGGCGGGCATCTCGCATGCGGTGATGGCCGAGCGCCACGCGCTGCCCGGCCAGGTGGTGGTGGGCACCGATTCGCACACGCCGCACAGCGGCGCGCTCGGCTGCGCCGCGTTTGGCGTGGGCACCACCGACATGGCCAACGCGCTGATCACCGGTGCGGTGCGGGTGAGCTGGCCGGGCGCGGTGCGGGTGCAGCTGTCGGGCCAGCTGCGCCCTGGCGTGACCGCCAAGGACGTGGTGCTGGCGCTGCTGGCCGAGCCCTGGGTGCGCCAAGGCGGCGGCCTGGGCCAGGTCTTCGAGTTCGAGGGCGAGGGCGTGGCGGCCATGGACCTGGACGAGCGCGCCACCCTCACCAATATGTGCGCCGAGCTGGGCGGGCTGTCGGGCGTGGTGGCCCCGGACGCGCGCACCACCGCGTTTTTGCGCGCGCGCCGCGGTGTGGACTGGGTGCCCGATCCGGCCCTGCGCGCCGACCCCGACACGCGCTGGACGCACACGCTGGCGCTGGACCTCTCCTGCCTCTCGCCCTGGGTGGCCCGGCCGGGCGACCCCGGCCAGGGCCTGCCGCTGGCGGCGCTGGCCGAGCCGGTGCGCATCGACATCGCCTACGGCGGCTCGTGCACCGCCGGCAAGCGCGAGGACTTTGTGCACTACCACGCGGTGCTGGCCTGGGGCCTCTCGCGGGGCCTGCGGCCGCCGCCCGGGGTCTCGGTGTACCTGCAGTACGGCACCACCGCCGTGCGCGACTGGTGCCGCGCGCAAGGCTTTGACGCGACCTTTGCGGCCATGGGCGTGCGCGTGTTGCAGCCCTCCTGCGGCGCCTGCGCCAACGGCGGACCGGGCGTGTCGACCCGGCCCGAGCAGGTCACCGTGAGCGCCATCAACCGCAACTTCCCGGGCCGCAGCGGCCCGGGCCAGGTCTGGCTGGCCAGCCCACCCACCGTCATGGCCAGCGCGCTGGCCGGGCAGCTGATCTCGTTCGAGGACTTGCAGCGGCGCGTGGGCGCTTAGGCCGCGGCCGCGTCCATCGCCAGCGCGTGCGCGCGCAGGTGCTCGCACAGTCGCGCGGTGGCCGGTGGCGGATCCAGGGGCGCGAGCAAGCCCAGCGTGGGCATGGGCCAGGTCGTGTCCAGGTTCAGCGCCACCAAGTCGCCGCGCAGCAAAAACGGCCGAAACACGCTGCGCGGCACCAGGGTCAGGAAGCGCCCGCTGGCCAGCATCGACCAGCTCATGGTGGCCACCCGGGTGATGACGGCGTTGATGCGCGGGGTGGCCCCGTGCGCCGCAAAGAGCTGGTCCAGCTGGTGCCGGGCGATCGAGGAGATGGGCGAGATCACCCACTCCTGTGTCAGCAAGTCGGCAAAGCGCAGCCGGCGCCGGCGCGCCAGCGGATGACCGGGCGCCGCCACCACCGCAAAATCGTCGGGCCGCAGCGGCTCAAAGTGCCAGCCTTGCGGCAGCATGGCCGACTCGCGGCAGACGCCCAGGTCGAGCTCGCCACGGGCAATCGCGTCGTACTGCGCGTGCTGCTCGCTCTCGTGCACCTGCAGCTGCAGCTGGGGCTGGGCCCGGTTGAAGGCCGGCAGCGCTTCCAGCAGCAGGCCGTGCATGGCGGCGGTGCTGGCATGCACGCGCACCAGGCCCTGGCCCAAGCCCTGGCGGGCCGCCACCGCTTCGGCGGTGCTGGACAGGCCCAGCAAGGCCTGGCGCGCCAGCGGCAGCAGGTCGCCACAGGCCGGCGTGGGCCACACACCGCGCGCATGGCGGCGAAATAGCGTCACCTCCAGCAAGCCCTCCAGGTCGGCCAGCAGCTGGGTCACCCCCGGTTGGGTCAGGCCGATGGCCTGCGCGCTTTTTTGCACACTGCCCAGTTCGGCCAGGGTCACCAGCACCTGCAGATGACGAAAGCGCGCCTTGGCCAGCAGGCGGTTGTGCAGGACTTGGGCGGTCGACGACATATCAGTGTTGCTTATGGCTGGAGCGGCGATTTTATTTCCCAGCCCCGCGCCGCGTCCACACAATTTGCGCCATTCCAGACCCACAAGGAGACCCCATGCCCACGACCCCTGCCCCCATGCGCCGCCGCACCTGGCTGCAAGCCGCCGGCCTGAGCGCGGCCCTGGCCAGCCTGGGCGGCCGCAGCGCGCTGGCGCAAAGCTGGCCCAGCCGCCCCGTCAAGATCCTGGTGGGTTCGGCCCCGGGTGGTCCCTCCGACTTCATGTCGCGCATCATGTCGGACGCGGTGGCGCCCACCCTGGGCCAGCCCTTTGTGATCGAGAACAAGCCCGGTGCCAGCGGCATGCCTGCGGCCGATCAGGTGGCCAAGGCCACGCCCGATGGGCACACCTTGCTGGCCACCGGCCCCGCCTCGATCGTGGTCGTGCCGCACCTGTTTCCCAAACTGCCCTACAACCCCCAGACCGATCTGGTGCCCGTGACCATGCTGGGCGCGGGCGCGTTTGTGCTGGTGGCCCATCCCTCGCTGGGCATCAACTCGGTGCAGGAGTTGATTGCGCTGGCGCGCGCCAAGCCCGGCAGCATCGCCTACGCCTCGGGGGGCAACGGCTCCTCGGGCCATCTGGGCACCGAGCTGTTCTGCCAGCAGACCGGGATCCAGATGACGCACGTGCCCTACAAAGGCGACGGCGCGGCCCTGCCCGACCTGCTCAGCGGTCAGGTGCAGGTGATGTTCACCGCGCCCAATGTGCCAATGGCACAGGTCAAGGCCGGGCGCCTGAAGCTGCTGGCGGTGACCACGCGCGAGCGGGTGAGCAGCATGCCCGACACCCCCTCGGTGCACGAGGCCGGCGTGAAGGACTTTGAATACCTGGGCTGGATCTGCATCTTTGCCCCGGCCCGCACCCCGCAAGCGGTGATCGATCAGCTGCACGCGGCCTGGAACAAGGCGCGCCAGGTCCCGGCGGTGCGCGACAAGCTCGAGGGCCTGGCCATGTACGCGCCCGAGCGCTACAGCTCGCGCGAGGCGCTGCAGGCCTTTTTGCGCGCCGAGGGCGCGCGCCTGGGCAAGGTCATCCGCGACGCCAACGTCAAGGCCGAGGGCTGAGCGCATGGCGGATCTGGCCGAACCCCATTTGCGCCTGCTCGATCTGCAAGCCCAGGCCCACACCCTCGCCAGCGGCGTGGTCCTGCATGCCGTGCGGCAAGGCCAGGGCACGCCCCTGGTGCTCGTCCACGGCGCCATGGGCGATTGGCGCTCCTGGGGGGCGCAGTGGCCCGCGCTGGTGCCGCATGCCGATTGCGTGAGCTACAGCCGCCGCTACAGCCACCCCAATCCCAATCGCATGCCCTCGCCCGACCACAGCGCGCTGCAGGAGGCCGAGGACTTGCTGGGCCTGCTCGATGCCATGGGCATCGCGCGCGCGCTGCTGGTGGGCACCTCGTATGGCGCCTTCACCGCCCTGGCCGCCGCCGTGGCCGCGCCCGAGCGGGTGCTGGGCGTGGTGGCGGTGGAGCCGCCGATGATGAAGTACGCCGAGCGCGACCCGCAGGGCCAGGCCATTGCCGCGGCCTTTCGGCGCGAGACCATCGAGCCGGCCAACGCCGCTTTTCGCGCCGGCGACGACGTGCTGGGCGCGCAGCGCATGACGGGCGGCATCCAGGGCGCCCCCGCGCCGCAAGCCGATACCCCGGCCATGCAGCAGCGCATGCAAAACCTGCTGGCCATGAAGATGCTGGCCCTCTCGAGCGACGAGTTCCCCTGGCTGGCGCCCGAGCGCCTGGCGGCCCTGCCCATGCCGGTGCTGCTGCTGCGCGGCGAGCGCACGGCCCCGGTGCACCGCGCCATCTTCGAGGCCCTGCGCCCGCAGGTGCCGACCTGGCAAACCCAGGTGGTGCCGGACAGCGGCCATGGGGTGCCGCGCGAGCAGCCCGAGATCTTCAACCGCCTGGTGCTGGACCTGCTGCGGCGCATCGAGGGATAGCGGCCGCGCCACTGTCCAAAATCATCAGGCCCGCGCGCCAAGTCTGGCTACCATGGGGCCCATGAAGATTTTTTACGGCTGGCGTGTGGTCGCTGCGGCCTGCGGCATCCAGTTCCTGCTGGCCGCCTTGATGGTGCAATCCTTTGGCCTGTATGTCGCGGTGCTGGCCGAGGACATGGGCTGGAGCAAGACCGCGCTGGCCGGCGGGGCCGCGCTGCAATCGGCCGAGACCGCCCTGCTGGGCCCCATGCTCGGCTGGCTCCTTGACCGCTTTGGCCCACGCCGCATGATCCGCACGGGCATGGTCTGCCTGGGCGCTGGCCTGTGGCTGCTCAGCCAGGTGCAAAGCCTGCCCGTGTTCTACGCCAGCGCGGTGCTGATGTCGGTGGGCGCCAGTTTGAGCGGCTACTTTCCGCTGTCGATCGCGGTGGTGCACTGGTTTGAAAAACAGCGCGCCCGCGCGCTCTCGATGATGACGGTGGGCCTGGCCGTGGGCGGCCTGATGTCACCCCTGCTGGCCTGGTCGATGCAGCACCTGGGCTGGCGCGAAACCGCCATGGTGGCCGGCACCCTGGCCTGGCTGGTGGGCCTGCCGCTGGCCGGCCTGATCCGCCACCGCCCCGCCGAACTGGGCCTGCACCCCGACGGCATCGACCCCACCCCGCGCCCCCCGCAGGCCGATGGCAGCGCGCCCACCAGCACCCTGGTGGAGGAGGCGCATCACTTCACCCTGGTCCAGGCCTTGCGCACACCGGCCTTCTGGTTGCTGGCCGCCGGACATGCGCTGGCGCTGCTGGTGGTGTCAGCGGTGACGGTGCATGCGGTGACGCACATGAAGGAGGGGCTGGGCCACAGCATGACCGCCGCCGGCGGCTTCATGATGCTGCTGACCCTGGGGCAGCTGGGCGGGGTGCTGCTGGGCGCGGCCATGCCGCAGCACCTGGACAAGCGCAAGATCGCGGCCGCCTGCATGCTCTCGCACACGCTGGGCCTGCTGTGCCTGACCTACGCCAGCCATGTCGCCATGATGTGGGCGTTTGCCCTCTTGCACGGGGTGGCCTGGGGCCTGCGCGGGCCCTATATGCAGGCCATCCGCGCCGACTACTTTGGCACCCGCTGGCTCGGCCGCATCATGGGCATCTCGACGGTGCTGCTGGCTTTCGGGCAAATGGGCGGCCCCCTGATCGCGGGCATGCTGGCCGACTGGCAGGGCGACTACCGGCTGGGCTTTTCCACGCTGGCCCTGCTCGCCGCCCTGGGCTCGGTGGCCTTCTGGATGGCGCGTCCGCCAACGCGCCCCAAAGCGGCCCACAAGCCAGCCAACTGAGGCACTCATCCATTCCGCCTGTCGGAACTGACCATGCTTGTCGGTTGATGGGCCGGCCGGCGCCCTGAACAATCCGTGTCTTGACATTCATCACGGAGACGTTTCATGAGCCATGCCCTGCGCATGCCCGATTTCCAGGTGGCCGGTGAGGGCGACACCACGGTGTTTCTCCTGCACGGCGCCTATGGCAGCAAGGACTACTTCCAGCACGAGATCGCCACCCTGGTGGGCGCGGGTCTGCGCGTGGTCGCCTGGGACGCCCCCGGCTACGGCCTGAGCCCCTTGCCCGAGGGCGGGCTGCAGATCGAGGCCATGGCCGAGGCCTGCGGGCGCCTGATCGACCTGATGGGCAGCGCGCGCAACATGGTGCTGGGCCACAGCATGGGCGGCATCATCGCGCCGGCCGTGGTGCGCGCCCGCCCCGAGCGCGTGCATGCGCTGGGCATCTCGGCCACCGTGGCCTCGTTCTCGCAAAAGAGCGAAGAGGACAAGCGCACCTTTTTGGCCGAGCGCATCGAGCCGCTCGAGCGCGGCCTGTCGTTTCGCGAGACCGCCGCGCCGGTGGTGCAATCGATGTTCGCCCCAGGCTCTGCAGGCCCGCTGGTCGAGCGCGTGCGCGAGGTCGCGCTGGCCACCCGCAAAGAGACCTTTGTGGCCTCGATCCGTGCCATCGTGAACTACGAGGGCACCGAGACCCTGCGCCAGGTGCGCGTGCCCACGCTGCTGCTGGCCGGCCACCACGACAAGGTGGGGCGCCCCGAGGGCATGCGCAACATCCAGCGCCAATTCATTCCGCAAGCCCAGTTGGAAGTGCTGCCCAACTCGGGCCACTACAGCTTTGCCGAAGAGCCCGAGCTGTTCAACCAGCACCTGCTCGGTTTCATCGACCAGCACCTGCGCCGCGCCTGAGCCAAGCCAGACCCGCAACCTTGCTTTTTCGACCCATCGACCTCATCCAGGAGACCCGCATGCAACACCTCCACTCCCCCCGTCGCCATTGGCTGGGCCGCGCGCTGGCCCTGGTCGGCAGCTTGGCCCTGCTCAGCCCCATGGGCGCACAGGCACAGACCGACAACTGGCCTGGCAAACCGATCAAGATCGTCGTGCCCTATCCGGCTGGCGGCCTGACCGACATCGTCACACGCAGCCTGAGCGAAGAACTCGGCCGTCAGCTCGGGGGCGCGACCGTGGTGATCGAGAACAAGGCCGGGGCCGGCGGCCAGATCGGGCTGGAGCAGGTGCTGCAAGCCCCGCGCGACGGCACCACCATCGGCCTGGTGGTGCCCGCCACCATGGTCACGCTGCCGCTGACCAACCCCAACTACCGCATCAAGCCGCTGGAGCAGTTCGAGCCCATCACCACCGCGGTCGAGACCTTTCTGACCCTGGTGGTCGACACCAAGCTGGGCATCAACACCTTGCCCGAATTCATCGCCCTGGCCAAGCGCCAGCCGGGCAAGCTCAACTACGGCACGCCCGGCGTGGGCACCAGCTTCCATTTCAACTCGGTGGCAATGAACCTCAAGCTGGGCATCGACACCACGCATGTGCCCTACACCGGCGAGGCCAAGGTGCTGACCGATCTGGCCGGCGGCTCGCTGCAGTTCTCGCTGGTCACCAACACCGGCAAGTCCTTCATCGACGGCGGCCAGGTGCGTGCGCTGGCGGTGAGCAGCGACAAGCGTGTGAGCTCGCTGCCGAACGTGCCGACGTTTCGCGAACAGGGCTTTGACTTCAAGTCCGACGGCTGGGTGGGCTATGTGCTGGCCAAGGGCACGCCCAAGCCCATCGTCGACCGCGTCAATGCCGCCTTTGTCCGAACCCTGCAAAACCCGGCCGTCCACAAGCGGCTCTCGGACATGGGCTACATCGTGACCGGGACCGGCCCCGACGCCTTTACCCGCGAGGTGCAGGACGGCCTGCGCCAATACGGCGAACTGATCCGCAGCGGCAAGATCAAACTCGACTGAGCCCGCTGCCGCAACCCCGATGGAGTGAACCATGCAAGCCCTTTTGAAGACCTACACCTCGACCCTGGCGCCAGACAACGATCACCCGTTTCTGCAGGGTCCGTTTACCCCGACCATGCAAGAGTGGGTGGCCGACACCGACAGCATGAAGGTCATTGGCGAGATTCCCAAGGACCTGGCCGGCATCTATGTGCGCAACACGCACAACCAGGTGCACGAGTCGATCGGCATGTACCACCCCTTTGACGGGGACGGCATGCTGCACGCCATGCACTTCGAGAACGGCCGCGCCACCTACCGCAACCGCTTTGTGCAGACCACCGGCTTTCTGGCCGAGCAGGCCGCAGGCCGCTCGCTGTGGCCGGGCATGCTGTCGCCGCAATTGCAGGCACGCCGCGGCTGGGGCTCGATGGGCGCCATGAAGGACAACGCGGGCACCGATGTGAAGATCCACGCCGGCAAGCTGATCGCCGGCATGTCGCAGGGCAGCGAGCCCTGGCGCCTGGACCCCATCACCCTCGAGACCCTGGGCCCCGACCCGGACTGGGCGCGCCACGTGCCCGATGGCGTGGCCTCGCACTACAAGATCGACAGCGAGACCGGGGACATGATGTTCTTCAACTACCCCGAGAAGCCGCCGTACATGAACTACGGCGTGATCGACAAGCACAACCGCCTGGTGCACTATGTGCCGATCGACCTGCCGGGCGCTCGCTGGCCACACGACCTGGGCATCACCAAGAACTACACGATCTTGCACGACCTGCCCTTCCACTTCGACAACGAGCTGCTGGCCAAGGGCCAGCGCAAGATGGTCTTCTACCGCGACCGGCCCGCGCGCTTTGGCATCCTGCCGCGCTTTGGCGACAGCGCCTCGGTGCGCTGGTTCGAGGCCACGCCCTGCCACATCCTGCACCTGGCCAATTGCTATGAGGACGGCGACGAGGTGGTGATGGACGGCTGCATCATGCCCAACCCGCACAAGCCCAACGTGGGCCAGTCGAGCGCCGAGGGCAAGCAAGCCGCCTACGACAAGATCCGCGCGCACCTGGACAAGCACAACAACCCCACGCTGATGTACCGCTGGCGCTTCAATCTCAAGACCGGCCAGACGCACGAGGAACAGATCGACGACGAGATCACCGAGTTCCCGATGGTGGCCAACGACTATGTGGGCCGCCCCTACCGCTACAGCTTCAACGTGCTGTACGAAAAGGGCGAGTGGCTGTTTCGCGGCCTCAAGCGCTACGACCTGCAGACGCGCCAGACGCAATCGCTCGAATACGGCAAGGGCCGCTTTGGCAGCGAGCCGCAAATTGGGCGGCGCATTGGCGCGCAGCGCGAGGACGACGGCTATGTGCTCACCTTTGTGAACAACATGGCCGAGAACCAGTCCGAGTGCTGGGTCATCCCGGCCGAGGACATCACGCGCGGACCGCTGGCGCGCATCATCTTGCCGCACCGCATCTCGGCCGGCACGCACGCCTGCTGGGTCGAGCACGACCGCATCCATGGCGAGACGCGCGATCCGCGTTACATCCCATCATGAGCAGCATGCCCACCCCCCAACACCTGGTGCTGCTGCCCGGGCTGAACAACACGGGCGCGGTGTTCGCGCGCCTGCAGCAGGCCCTGGCCCCGGTGGCCGGGCTGCAGACCTGGGCGCCCGACAACCCGGCGCTGCCCAGCGTGCAGGCGATTGCCCAAGCGCTGCTGCCCACCCTGCCCGAGCGCTTCTGGCTGGCGGGCTTTTCGTTTGGTGGCTATGTGGCGATGGCGCTGCTGGACGCAGCACCCGAGCGGGTGCAGGGCCTGGCCCTGGTGTGCAGCGCGCCCGGCGGCGAAAGCCCGGCCGCGGCGGCGCGCCGCCAGGTGGCCCTGGACGCGCTGGCCCAAGGCCGTTACTTCGAGATGGTGCAGGCGCAAGCCGGCAACGCCTTCCATCCGGACAGCCTGCGCGATGAGGCGCTGATGCGCGAGCGCGAAGCGATGGTGCGGGCCTACGGCCCCGAGACCTATGCGGCGCATTTGCGCGCGGCCATGACGCGGCCCGATTACAGCCACCGGATCGATGGCCAGCGGCCAACGCTGGCGGTCTCGAGCCTGCAGGACGCGGTGTTCCCGCCGGCGGCCATGGCCTGGGCCGAGCAGCGCCCCGGGGTGCGCCACGAGCGCATCGACGGGGCGGGCCACCTGCTGCCGATGGAGCAGCCGCAGGCCCTGGCCCAGGTGCTCGCCCGCTGGGTGGGCGTGGCCTGAGCCTTGGCTGGCCCCTGCGGGCCGGCCCCCCAACACGCAGGCCTCACGCCGGCCTCACGCCGCCGGGCGTGGGGCCTCAGCCGCCCAGGCCCAATCGCTCCATGGCCGGTCGGCGCAGCGCCAGCGTGACGGTCTTCTCTTCGGTGTAGAAGTGGCGCATGCCCTCGATGCCCTCGCGCCCCACGCCCGACTGCTTGAAGCCGCCAAACGGAAAGCGCAGGTCCAGCAGCATCGGCGTGTTCACCAGCACCACCCCGGCCTGGATGCGCCGCGCGGCCAGCTGCATCTGCGCCAGGTCGTTGCTCCACAGATAGCCCACCAGGCCGTAGTCCGAGGCGTTGGCAATCTGCAGCGCTTCCTCGAACTCGTCGTAGATCTGGAAGGCAGCAAAGGGGCCAAAAATCTCTTCCTGGCACACCCGGTTGTCGTTGCCCGGCATCAGCACCGCCGTGGGGTTGAGGTAGTAGCCCTTGTCCAGATGCGCCGGCCGATCGCCGCCGCACAAGAGCTGACCGCCTTCGGCGCGGGCCAGCTCGGTAAAGCCCTGCACCCGCTGCCAGTGCGCCAGATTCGACAGCGGCCCGACCTCGGTGCGCTCATCGAGCGGATCGCCCACGCGGATGGCCTGGGCGCGGGCGACAAAGCGGCCGATGAACTCGTCGGCCACGCGCCGCTGCACCAGGATGCGCGAGCCCGCAAAGCACTGCTGGCCGTTGTTGGTGTAGATCGAGGTGAGGGCGCCGTCGAGCGCATCGTCCAGCACCGCCGTCTCGGTGATGATGTTGGCCGATTTGCCGCCCAGCTCCAGGTCCACCCGCTTGAGGCCCGGGGCCGCCGCCGCCGCAATCGCGCGGCCGGTGGCGGTGCCGCCGGTGAACGAGACCACGCGCACCAGCGGGTGCGCCACCAGGGCCTGCCCGGTCACCGCACCCCGGCCGTTGACCATGTTGACGACCCCGGCGGGCACGCCCGCCTCGGCCAGGATCTCCATGAAACGGGCCACCGCCAGCGGGGTGTTCTCGGCGGTCTTGACCACGCAGCAGTTGCCAAAGGCCAGGGCCGCCGCGATCTTGGTCGAGGCCAGCGCCAGTGGCGCGTTCCAGGGCGAGATCAGGGCCGCCACGCCCGCCGGCTCACGCACCACAAAGCGCAGGTAGGCATCGTCCTGCATGCCGGCTTTTTCGGTGTTCTGCGACAGCCAGTCGGCAAAGAACTCAAAGTTGCGCAAGATGCGCGGCAGCTGGCGCTGGCGCAGGTAGCGGATGGGCAAGCCGCTGTTGCGGCATTCGAGCGCGGCCAGCTCGTCGAGGTGGGTGCGGGTGAGCGCGGCCACACGGCGCAGCACCGCGGCGCGCTCGGCCGAGGGCAGGCCCGACCAGACGCCACGCTGGTGCGCGCGCCAGGCGGCCTGCACGGCGGCGTCGGTCTCGGCCGTGTCGGCCTCGCTCAGCCAGGCCTCGTGGCCCTCGGTGGCGGGGTTGATGACGGGCAGGCGGTGGGCGCCCGGGGCGCACCACTGGCCGTCGATCCAGGAGGTGATGGTGTCGGGGGTGCGGCTCATGGCATGAAGCTCCCACCGTTGACGTGCACGGTCTGGCCGGTCACATAGCTGGCCGCCGGGGCCAGCAGGAACAAGATGGTGTGGGCGATGTCCTCGGCCTGGCCCAGGCGGCCCAGGGGCACACCGGTGACAAAGCGCGACATGTCCAGCCGCGTCTGCTTGACCGCGCGCGCGGTGCCGCCGTGCAGGAAGGCGGTGTCGATCACGCCCGGCGCCACGCCGTTGACGCGAATGCCCGGGGCCCACTCGGTGGCCAGGGCGCGCACCAGGTTGATCACACCGGCCTTGGAGGCGGCATAGGGGGCATAGCCCTCGTGCTGCACGCGCACGCCAAAGGTCGAGGAGATGAGCACCGCCGCCGGGGCGCGGCCCTGCGCGAGCGCGGCCTGCAGCAGCGGCGCGGCCGCGCGCGTGATGAGGAACATGCCGCGCAAATCGGTGTTGACGATGTCGTCCCACTCCTGCGTGCGCATTTGTGCCAGCGGGATGCGCTCGCCGGTGTAGCCGGCCAGGTTCACCAGCGCGTCGATCGCGCCCCAGTGCGCCTGCACCTGCTCAAACGCGGCCAGCACCTGCGCCTCCTGCGACACATCGCAGGCCAGCGCCATCACGCCCGCGGGCACCGGGTGATCGGCCAGGGCTTGCGGGCGGTCGAGCACCACCACCTGCAGCTCCAGCGCCAGCGCCGCCTGCACCAGGGCGCGGCCCATGCCGCCACAACCGCCCACCACCAGCAAGCGCTGGCCAGGAGGCGGCACAAATCGAGACATCAACAAAGCATCCATGGCCATCGCCCTCAAGGAAAAGCGCGATTGTGGGCGCCCCCCCTGCCGCGCTCAACGGCCTTGGGCATTGGTTCCGCATATCGGAACCCTTTGGGCGCCCATGGCCCTGGATGGCGGATCGCGCGCCTTAGCGACGCGCGCTGGCGCGCTGCTGGCGCAGCGCCTGCGCAATGGCCTGCACCGTCTCGACCAGGCGCGGACCGATCTCGCGGCGCATGCGCGCCAGCGGCACCTGCGAGGCGGCGCCCGCGCAATGAAAGGCCACCACCAGCTGCTGCTCGGGCAGCCCGAGCGGCACGCCCACCGCGTTGACCTCGCGCCCCCAGGAGCGCTGCGAGATCACAAAGCCCTGGCGCGCGTATTGCTGGTGCGCCTGCTCGATGCCGGCACGCCAGGCGGGCCACTCGTCGGGGAAGCGCCGGCTCAGGCCCTGCACGATCTGCGCGCGCTCGCGCACGCTGGCGGCCACGATATAGGCCAGACCGATCGAGGTCACGGCAATCGGCATCACCGAACCGATGTCGGTGTTGGTCACCAGGCGCGCGCTGGTGGGCGGCGGCCTTGTCACCTCCAGAAACGTCATCTCCAGCCGGTCGCGCGTGGCCATCGACACCGTCATCTGCAGCTCATGGCTGAGCTGCTCCATGAGCGGCCGCGCCACCCGCTGCAGGCCCACATGGCGCTGGTAGTTGGCGTTCAGGCCCAGCACCCGGGTGCCCATCAAGAGCTTGCGCGAACCCGGGTCGACGCGCAGATAGCCCAGCGCGACCAGGGTCGAGGTCAGGCGCGAGACCGTGGCCTTGGGCAGACCGGTGCGCGCCACCAGGTCCTGGTTGCCCAGCACCTGCCCGCTCGAGAAGGCCGCCAGGATCTCCAGCCCCTTGGCCAAGGCCTGGACAAAGTTTGGGTTGTCGCGTGCGGCGGCGCTGCTGGGGGGGGTGGATTCGGTGGATCGCATGGCTATGATGGTCGTCCCGACACTATACGAACTTGGCCGCCCCGGCGGCCCCAGTCCAACGGCATACCCCCATGGAACCGATCACCCTGCCCGCCCCCACCCTGGAACATGTGTGCGACCTGCTGGTCACCGTCAGCCCGCCCATCGAGGTCGGCCAAACACCGTTTGGCATGCGCCGCGTGGTCCCCATCACCGGCGGGGTGGTGCGCGGCCCGCGCATGAATGGCCGCGTGCTGGACGCGGGCGCCGACTTCCAGCTGGTGCTGGAGGGCAACACCATGGCGCACCTGGACGCGCGCTATGTGATCGAGCTCGACGACGGGGCGCGCATCTGGGTGCACAACACCGCCTTGCGCGTGGCCTCCGAGGAGAACGCGCGCCGCCTGCTGGCGGGCCAGACCGTCAACCCCGACGAGATCTATTTCCGCTGCCAGCCGCGCCTGGAAGCCGCCGCCCCCGCCTGGCACTGGCTCAATCAAAGCCAGTTCGTGGGCTGCGGGCGACGCGCGCCCACCGGCGTGAACATCAGCATCTACCGCATGGCCTGAGGCGGCGCCTCAAAACCGCGCGGCCGAGTAGGGCGCCGGGTCCAGCAACGGCGTCTCGCCGCCGATCAGCTCGGCCAGCAAGCGCCCGGCCACGGGCCCCAGGGTAAAGCCCTGGTGGGCATGGCCCAGGTTGAACCACAGGCCCGGGTGGCGCGGCGCGGCCCCCATGACCGGCAGCATGTCGGCGGTGCACGGCCGGCTGCCCATCCAGACGGGCAGGGGCAGGGCCTGGCCCAGGTTCACCAGCTCGCGCGCGCTGGCTTCGGCCAGCGGCAGCTGGGTCGGCTGGGGCGGCGCGTCGCGCAGCGCCAGCTCGGCCCCGGTCGTCAGGCGCAGCCCCGCCTTCATGGGCAGCAACAGGTAGCCGCGCTCGCCGTCGTAGACCGCCGCGCGCAGGCCGTGCGCGCCGTCGTAGTGCTGGTGGTAGCCGCGTTTGACAAACAGCGGCCAGCGGTAACCGAGCGCGCGCAGCGGCCCGTCGGACCAAGGGCCCATGGCCAGCACCACCTGCGCCGCGTCCACCGCGCCCTGGTCGGTCTGCACACGCCAGCCGCCCCCGTGCGGGTGCAAGCCTTGCACGCTGGCGCGGCGCAGCTCGCCCCCGGCGCGCACCAGGTCCTGCGCATAGCGCTTGACCAGCGCCGACGGGTCGCTCACCGCCCCGGTGTGCGGGTAGTGCACCGCCCCTGCCAGCGATTGGCGCAGGGCCGGCTCGGCCGCGGCCAGCTCGGCCGCTGACTCGATCTGCGTGAGCACCCCCCACTGGCGCTGCATGCGCGCGGCGTCGGCCGCGGCCTGCGCCATGGCAGCCGGGCTGCGGTACAGGCGCCGATAGCCACCCGGGCGCAGCAGGTCCTGCGCCCCGGTGGCGTCGATCAGGGTTTGGTGCTCGCGCAGGCAGTGCGCGATCAGCGCCGCATAGGGCCGCGCCAGGCGCTGGTGACGCGCGGGCGCGGAATTCCACCAGTAGCGCAGCAAGGGGGCGAGGGTGGCCGGCAAAGCGGCCGCGCGCCAGTGCACATCGCGCGAGCGACCGAGCAGCACCTGCAGCAGCTTGGCCGGATCGCGCGGGAAGGCGTAGGGCTCGGCGGCCTCGATCTGGATCAGGCCGGCATTGCCCAGCGAGGTCTCCTCGCCGGGGTCGCGGCGATCGAGCAGCAGCACCTGGTGGCCGCGCTGGCGCAAATGCCAGGCGGTGCAAGTGCCCACCATGCCTGCGCCCAGCACCACAACATCGTGTTTCATGCGCACATCTTAAGCCGCCGCCAGCGCGCTTTGGGCCAGAATCGGGGCATTGTCCCTTTGCCCCAACGCCCCATGTCCCAGCCCAAGCCCGCCATGCCCACCCCACCCGATCAGGCCGCCCTGGAACAGGCCTTGCGCGATCTGTTTGCCCCCTGGGTCCAGGCGCTGGGCCTGCAGGTGCAGTCGCACAGCCAGGGCGAGGTGGTGCTGCGCCTGCCCAATACCGAGGCCCTCTCGCGCGTGGGCGGCATGCTGTGTGGGCAGGCCATGATGGCCGCGGCCGACACCGCCATGGTCTTGGCCCTGATCACCCACTTTGGCCAGTTCCGGCCCTGCACCACGGTGCAGCTCTCGAGCAGCTTTCTCAAGCCGCTGGCCGGGCAGGACGCGCTGATCACCGCCCGCGTGCTGCGCGCCGGCAAGTCGCTGGCCTTTGGCGAGATCGACCTGTGCGGCGCCCACGACGGCAAAAGCGTGTGCCGGGTCAGCACCACCTATGCCCTGCTCTGAGCAGGGGGTCGGTTTGGGGCCCCGGCAGGGCGCGGTTACAATCGCCGCATTCCTTTTTTGAGGTCCATCATGTCCGCGCAACACGACAACACCCCGCAAGACCCGGTCGAGGCCATCACCAAGCAGATCCCGGTGGTGATTCCGGTGGTCGGTGCCCTGCTGATTTTCCTGCTGGCCTTCATCGCCGTCTCCATGGCCTGAGCCTTCGCGCCGGCGCCCGTCGACCCGCCCATGTGGCGGGTTTTTTCTGGGCGCTTGCCGCCATCCCCCCAGCGCCCCGCGGCGAATTGGTTCGCCTTTGGGCGTTTTTTTTCGCTTGCACCGGGCAGGCCCCGGTTTTATGCAATATTTGCATAGTTTTAGGGGTCAATGTCGGGCTTTGTCAGACAAAACAGGGGGTGCCCGCCTAAAATCCCGCTCCAACGCACGCGCCAACACAGCCCGTGTCGTCGTTTTCTGCAAGTCCCGGTGCCGGGCTTTGGAAAAAACGATTTTTGAAACTTTGGAGTCTTTCATGAACTCTCCGGTGATGCAGGGGTTGACCCTGAACGCGCCCGCCTACGTCAAACACGCCCGCCTGGTCGCCTGGGTGGCCGAGATGGCGGCCTTGTGCCAGCCGGCCGAGGTGGTCTGGTGCGACGGCAGCGACGAGGAGTACAACCGCCTGTGCCAGCAGCTGGTGGACGCCGGCACCTTCCGCCGCCTGAACCCGGCCAAGCGCCCCAATTCCTACCTGGCCTGGTCCGACCCGTCGGACGTGGCGCGGGTCGAAGACCGCACCTTCATTTGCTCGGCCCGCGAGGACGAGGCCGGACCGACCAACAACTGGATGGACCCGGCGCAGATGCGCGCCACCCTCAACCCGCTGTTTGACGGCTGCATGCGCGGCCGCACCATGTACGTGATCCCCTTCTCGATGGGGCCGCTCGGGTCGGACATTTCGCACATTGGGGTGGAGCTCTCGGACAGCGCCTATGTGGTCGTCAACCAGAAGCTGATGACGCGCATGGGCCGCGCCGCCCTGGACGTGCTGGGCGAAGACGGCGACTTTGTGCCCTGCGTGCACACCGTTGGCGCGCCGCTGGCCGAGGGCCAGAAGGACCAGACCGCCTGGCCCTGCAACCCCGACACCAAGTACATCGTCCACTTCCCGGAAACCCGCGAGATCTGGTCCTACGGTTCGGGCTACGGCGGCAACGCCCTGCTGGGCAAGAAGTGCTTTGCGCTGCGCATCGCCTCGACCATGGGCCGCGAGCAAGGCTGGCTGGCCGAGCACATGCTGATCCTGGGTGTGACCAGCCCCGAGGGCAAGAAGTACCACGTGGCCGCCGCCTTCCCCAGTGCCTGCGGCAAGACCAATTTCTCGATGCTGGTGCCGCCCAAGTCCTTCGAAGGCTGGCAGGTCACCACCATCGGCGACGACATCGCCTGGATCAAGCCCGGTGCCGATGGCCGCATGCGCGCCATCAACCCCGAGGCGGGCTACTTTGGCGTGGCCCCCGGCACCAACATGAAGACCAATCCGAACTGCATGCTGAGCCTGCACAAGGACGTGATCTTCACCAACGTCGCGCTCACCGATGACGGCGACGTGTGGTGGGAAGGCATGGAGAAAGACACCGGCGTGGTGCCCGATCACCTGATCGACTGGCAGGGCAAGGACTGGACGCCCGCCCGCGCCAAGGAAAGCGGCGCCAAGGCCGCGCACCCGAACGCCCGTTTCACCGTGGCCGCCACGCTGAACCCGGCGCTGGACCCCGCCTGGGACGACCCGCAAGGGGTGGTCATCGACGCCTTCCTGTTTGGCGGTCGCCGCTCGACCACGGTGCCGCTGGTGACCGAGGCGCGCAACTGGACCGAGGGCGTGTACATGGCCGCCACCATGGGCTCGGAGACCACCGCCGCCGCCTTTGGCGCGCAGGGCGTGGTGCGCCGCGACCCGTTTGCCATGCTGCCCTTCTGCGGCTACAACATGAGCGACTACTTCCAGCACTGGCTGGACGTGGGCGCGCGCCTGCAGGCCGGCGGCCACCGCCTGCCCGCCATGTACTGCGTCAACTGGTTCCGCAAGGACGCGCAAGGCCAGTTTGTGTGGCCGGGCTACGGCGAGAACATGCGCGTGCTCAAGTGGATCGTGGACCGCCTCGAAGGCCGTGTCAGCGGCCAGACCACCCTGTTCGGCATTGCCCCGCAATACAGCGAGATCCACTGGAGCGGCCTGAACTTCAGCGCCGAGCAGTTCGAGCAGGTCACCCGCATCGACCCGGCCGCCTGGCAACAGGAATTTGCCCTGCACGACGAGCACTTTGCCAAGCTGGCCCTGCGCCTGCCCCAGGCCCTGCTGCAAACCCGCGCCGCCCTGGCCGAACGCCTGGGCGCCTGAGCGTTCGGGGCGATCCCGCCGGGCGGGTCGCCCAGGTGCCCCGTGCCGCCGCGGCCGGGGCCTTACACTGGCCGCATGTCCTCCCCTGCCTCCCGCGAGCGCCTGGCCCTGCTGCTGCTGTGGCTGGCGCCGGCCCTGTGGTCGGTCAACTACCTCGTCGCGCGCAGCGCCCCGGGCGTGGTCAGCCCCTATGTGCTGGCCCTGTGCCGCTGGCTCTTGGCCGGCACCCTGCTCGCCCTGATCGCGCGGCGCGAGCTCTGGCAGCACCGCCAGCACCTGCGCCAGCACGCCGGCCAGTACCTGGTGCTGGGTGCTTGCGGCATGATGATTTGCGGCGCCTGGGTCTACGAGGGCGCGCGCACCACCACCGCCATGAACATCGCCCTGATCTACGCCGCCTCGCCGGTGCTGATCACCCTGGGCGCGGTCCTCTGGATGGGCGAGCGCTTTTCATGGCGCCAAGGCCTGGGCGTGCTGATCGCCCTGCTGGGCGTGTTCCATGTGGTGGTCAAGGGCCAGTGGCTGCGCCTGACCGAGGTGAGCTGGGTTGCCGGTGACGGCTGGATCGTGCTGTGCATGATCGCCTGGGCCGCCTACGCCTTGCTGCAAAAGCGCTGGCGCAGCCCGCTGGGCAGCACCGCGCAGCTGGCGGCCATCTGCGCCGGCGGGGTGGTGGCCCTGCTACCAGGGGCGCTTTGGGAATGGATCAGCGGCGCGCAGCCGGCCTGGACCTGGCAGGCCAGTGGCCTGGTGCTGGCCGCCGGCCTGCTGCCCGGCCTGTGCGCCTACTGGGCCTACGGCTTTGCGCAAAAGGTGTTGGGCGCGAGCCGGGTGGCGGCCAGCTTGTACATGGGCCCGCTGTATGGCGGTCTGGCCGCCTGGGTCATGCTGGGCGAGGCGCTGGGCTGGCACCATGTCAGCGGCGCGCTGCTGATCCTGCCCGGGATCTGGCTGGCCTCGCGCGGGCCCAGCGCGCGCCAGGCCTGAGGCCCGACGCCGCGGCGCCGAAGGTCGGCTTAAGCGCGCTCGCGGGCGAGCGCGTTCTGCACCTCGGCCATCAGGCGCGCATCGGCCTGGGCCATGGCCCACAGGCGTTCATCGGCACGCCGGCGCGCCACGCGCACCGACCAGGCGTCCAGGCCCTGCATCAGGCCTTGCGCCAGCCAACGGGTCACGCCCCGCAAGACCAGCATGGCCAGTGCCGCGACGGCCCACAAGGCCAGCCAGGCGGCCCACTGGTGCGATTGCGCCCAGGCATCCAGCGCCAGATCGGTCGTGGCCACCAGCGCGGCCACCCCGGCGGCCAGCAAGCCGGCCGAGAGCGCCTGCACCGAGGCGCGCACCGGGGTGCGGCGGGCAGCGGTTTGCAAAGATTCGGTCCACATATCGGTTCTCCCTCTCAAGCCCCCCACGGGGCGATCCCCCATAGACTAGGGTTTATCCTAGTGCTTTTCAAGTTTATATTGATGATGGCTATCATTCATCATGGTGATGAATTCCGAGCCCTTGCCCCGTCCGCCCAATTTCCGCACCCTCGACCTGAACCTCTTGCGGGTGTTTGACGAGGTCATGGCCGAGCGCAGCCTGACCCGGGCGGCGCGCCACCTGGCGCTGACCCAGCCGGCGGTGAGCAATGCCTTGCGCCGCCTGCGCCAGACCTTGGGCGACGACCTGCTGCGCCGCCAGGGCCAGGGCCTGGTGCCCACCGCGCGCGCGCTGGCCCTGTGGCCCCAGGTGCGCGAGGCGCTGGCGCAGCTGGAGCACGCGATTGCGCCGGGCGAGTTCGTGCCCGCACTGGCGCAGGAAACCCTGGTGCTGGCCATGGCCGACGCCACCGCCGCCATGCACATGGGCGCGCTGGCCCACTTGCTCGAGACCGAGGCCCCGGGCCTGTCGCTGCGGGTGTTGCCCCTGACCACGCGCGACCCCCGGCCCTGGCTGGCCGACGGCCAGATCGATCTGGCGCTGGGCTACTTCCCGGCCGTCATGGCCGATCTGACGGCGCGGGCGCAAAGCGGCGAGGCGGTGGCCTTCGAGGCGCACCGGCTCTACGCCGGCGAGTATGTGTGCGTGATGCGGCGCGATCACCCGCTGGCGAACGCCCCGCTGACACTGGACGCCTACTGCCAGGCCCGCCACCTGCTGGTGAGCTTCTCGGGCCGGCCCTATGGCTTTGTCGACGAGGCGCTGACCGCCATCGGGCGCCAGCGCCAGGTGGTGATGACGGTCAACCAGTTCTTCACCGCCGGCCAGGTGGTGGTGCGCTCGGACCTGCTCACGGTGCTGCCGCGCCACTTTGTGCCCACCACGGGCATGGCCGATCAGCTGTGCCTGCGCCCGCTGCCGCTGGAGGTGCCGCACCTGCATGTGTCGGCGCTGTGGCATCGGCGCTCACAGCACCAGCGGGCGCACCGCTGGTTGCGCGAGCAGTTGCGCCGCCTGGTGGGCGAGCAGGCCGCCGCGTGAACGTGGGTCTTCGTTACCGGTCTTGATGCGGATCAAGCCGGGATGTTCATCGAAGGCGTTACAGTCACGCCATACCCCACACGCATTGAGGAGCGCTCCATGAAGATTTTGTTGGCCGTTGACGGCAGTGCCTACACCAAGAAAATGCTGGCCTACATCACCACCCACGCCGAGACCTTTGGCCCCGACCACGACTACACCCTGCTGACCGTGCAGCCGGCGCTGCCCCCGCGGGCTCGGGCCATGGTGGGCAAGGAGGCGGTGGACACCTACCAGCGCGAAGAAGCCGAAAAAGTGCTGGGCCCGGCCACCAAGTTCCTGCTGCGCCACCAGATCGATGCCAAGACGGTGCACAAGGTCGGGCACGCGGGCGATCTCATTGCCAAAACCGCAGAGGCTGGCAAGTTCGACATGGTGGTGATGGGCTCGCACGGCCACGGCGTGCTGGCCAACCTGGTCATGGGCTCGGTGGCCACGCAGGTCATCGCCCACTGCAAGGTGCCGGTGCTGCTGGTGCGCTGATTGCCCGGCGTCTGGCGCGCGGGCCGGGGCAGGGCTCAGGCCGTGCGCGAGCGCAAACCTTCAAAGCAGGTGCTCATCACGATGTCCAGGATCTGGGCATCGGTGTAGAGCCCGCCCATGCGCAGGAACTCGAGCACCGGGTCGCAGGCGCGCGCAAACAGGGTGTAGAGCACGGCCACCGGCGGCAACTCGCGCGAGATGGCGCCGTCTTGCTGGGCCTGCACAATCCAGGCGCCCAGCTGGTCGCTCACCTGCATCAGGCCGTCCATGTAGTCTTGGCTCGCCATGAGGGTGGCGCGCAGGCTGGAGTTCTGGCTCGGCAAGGAGGGCATCTGGCCCTGCAGCTTGAGCTGCATGGTCCAGCGCGTGACCGCGCGCAGCTTGTCGATGGCGGCCTGCTCGGCCGGCAGGCTGGCAATAAAGGCCTGGGCCCGGCGCATGGCGGTGACCATGGCAGCGCCCGCCAGCTCTTCCTTGCTGATGAAGTGCTTGTACAGGCTGGCCTTGGCAATGCCGACTTCGGCCGCCACCTCATCGACCGTCATCGCCTCGAAGCCTTTTTCCGCCAGCAAGCGGTTGACCGAGGCGATGATCGCCTGCTCGCGTGCTTCGAGCATGCGGGCCTTGAAGGTCTTGCGCGCCGGGGCGGTGGGGTTGGAGGTCATGGGCCCGATTGTAGGCACCCAGACCCCGATTTGAACGATCGGGTCGAACCCTGACCTTGGTGTGCGCAGGAGATGCCCCCAGGTCTGGTCCAGAACCTGACGGACCAAGGACCCCCTTCAGGCGGCGCGCTGGGGGCCCGCTTGCCCGCTGGGCACCACCCAACGCGCCTGCGAGCGCAGCACGCTGCCCGGCAAGGCCGGGGCCGGCGTGCCCCGCATATCGGCATGCAAGGCCTGGGGCGTGATGTCGAGGCGGATGTAGCCGCGCTCGTCTCCGCGCGCATGCAAGAGGTCGGGGTTGGCCGCCTGCATGCGCGAGAGCAGCGCGGCGCCCGGCCCGCGCGAGCTGACCGAGGTGCACACCAGCTCGCTGGCCAGCACCGGGCTGGCGGGGTCGTTGGCGCGCCGGCGCAACACGGCAGCAAAGTGCGCGTGCACATCGCCCCCCAGCACCACCACGTCCTTCAGGCGTACCTCCTCGATCGTGGCCAGCAAGCGGTCGCGCGAGGGCACATAGCCGTCCCAGCCGTCGGTGTAGTGGGTGCGGCCCAGCGGGGTGTCCAGGCCGGCCGAGGCCATCAGGGTTGACTGCCCGATCAGCGACCACTGCGCGCCGCCTTGGCGCAGGCCCTGCGTGAGCCAGGCCTCCTGCGCCTCGCCCAGCAGGCTGCGCGCCGGGTCTTGCACCGCGTCGCACCCCACCACCGGCCGGCCGCCGCCGCGCAGCGGATCGGGGCAGGCATGGTGGTCGCGGTACTGGCGGGTGTCCAGGGTCCAGATCTGCGCCAGGCGCCCCCACAGCAGCTGGTCGTGGATGCGCATCTGGTGCGGCGCCTGCGCCAGCGGTCCCACGCGCACCGGCATGTGCTCAAAGTAGGCCTGGTAGGCCGCGGCGCGGCGGCGCAAAAACACCGCCGGGTCGGTAAAGCGCACATCGCGGTCGTTGGCATAGTCGTTGACCACCTCGTGGTCGTCCCAGGTCATCACCCAGGGATGCGCCGCATGACAGGCCTGCAAATCGGGATCGCTTTTGTACTGCGCGTGCCGATCGCGGTACTCCTCGAGCAGGGTCGGGATGCCCCCCCGGTGGCGGCGCAGCTGGTAGGCCTTGTTGGAGCTCTCGTACAGGTAGTCGCCCACAAACAGCACCAGGTCCAGGTCCTCGGTGGCCATCTCGCGGTGCGCCACATAGTGGCCTTGCTCGAAGTGCTGGCACGAGGCGAGCGCCATGCGCAGCCGCGCCACCGCCTGCCCGGGCGCGGGTGCGGTGCGCGTGCGGCCCACGCGGCTTTGCGCGCTGCCGCACACAAATCGGTACCAGAAGGGGCGCCCAGGGGGCAGGCCCTCGGCCAGCACATGCACGCTGTGCCCGCGGCTGGCGTCGGTGCTCACCGACCACTGGCGCAGGGGCTGGCGCAAGGCCTCGTCGGCAAAGAGCTCGCAGCGCACCGTCAGGGCCTGCTGCGCCAGCGCCGCGTCGTCGGGGCCGATCAGCAAGCGGGTCCAGAGCACCACGCTGCTCGCCTGCGGCTGGCCGCTGGCCACGCCCAGGGCAAACGGGTCCTGGCGCCAGCGTGGCGCGCCCGTCTGGGCCCGGGCCTGCGGCGCCAGGCACCAAGGCGCCAAGGCCCAGGCCAGCGCCTGGCGGTGCAAGGCACGCCGGCTCAGCCGCGCCATCGAATCGCTTGTGATGCCCATCTGGCCATCCTCCCTCAAGAGGTGCCCATGGTAGCGCCGCCGGGCCCCGCTGTCGCCCTTTTCGCAGCCACGGCCATGCACGGGGTGCACAATGGCCCCAATGAGCACCGCACCGATCCGCAAAGACCACCTGGACGGCACCGCCGTCGCCCTGCTCCTTGTCTGCTGCCTGTTCTGGGGCTTGCAACAGGTGCTGGTCAAGGCCACCTTGCCCGAGTTGCCGCCGGTGTTCCAGGCGGCGCTGCGCTGCGTGGGGGCCAGCGTGCTGCTGATGCTGTGGTGCCGCTGGCGCGGCATTGCGCTGTGGCAGCGCGACGGCTCGCTGTGGGCAGGCCTGCTGGCCGGCGGTTTGTTCGCGGCCGAGTTTGCCTGCATCTACATGGGCCTGTCGCAAACCAGCGCCTCGCGCTTGACGGTGTTCCTCTACACCTCGCCCTTCTGGGTTGCCGCCCTGGTGCCGCTGTTTGTGCCCACCGAGCGCCTGCGCCCGCTGCAGTGGGCGGGGCTGGCCTGTGCGTTTGTGGCGGTGGCCTTTGCGCTGCGCGAGGGCCTGGGCAGCGGCAGCGCCAGCGGCGACCTGCTCGGCGTGGTGGCCGGCGCCTTCTGGGGCCTGACCACCGTGGCGATTCGTGCCACCGGCCTGACACGCATCTCGGCCGAGAAGCTGCTGTTCTACCAGGTCGGCACCACCGCCCTCACGCTGCCCTGGCTCTCGCTGGGCCTGGGCGAGACCTGGACCTGGTCGTGGAGCGCGTTTGCCTGGGCCTCGGTGCTGCTGCAAACCGTGGTGGGCGCGTTTGCCAGCTACCTGGCCTGGATGTGGATGCTGGGCCGCTACCCGGCCACCCGGATTTCGGCCTTTGTCTTCCTGACCCCGGTGTTCGCCCTGATGTTTGGCGGCCTGTGGCTGGGCGAGGCCATCACCCCCCCCTTGCTGATGTCGCTGGCCCTGGTGGCCGTGGGCATCGTGCTGGTCAACCGCAAATAACGTTTGCACAAGGAGCTGTTTTTCATGAGCTATCGCGCCCTTCGCATCACCCGTGACGACAGCGGCTACCGCTGTCAGCTGCAAACCCTGGACGACGCCGACCTGCCCGCAGGCGAGGTGACGGTGCGGGTGGACTACTCGACCCTCAACTACAAGGACGGCCTGGCCATCACCGGCAAAAGCCCGGTGGTGCGCCAGTTCCCGCTCACGCCCGGCATCGATCTGGCCGGCGTGGTCGAGCACAGCGAGGACCCGCGCTGGACCGTGGGCCAGGCGGTGCTGCTCAACGGCTGGGGCGTGGGCGAGACGCACAGCGGCGGCCTGGCCGAGCGGGCGCGCCTGCGCGGAGACTGGCTGCTCGCCATCCCAAGCGCCTTTGACGCGCGCCAGGCCATGGCCATCGGCACCGCCGGCTACACCGCCATGCTGTGCGTGATGGCACTCGAGCGCCACGGCGTGCAGGCCGGCCAGGGCGAGGTGCTGGTGACCGGGGCCAGCGGCGGCGTGGGCAGCGTGGCCGTGGCCTTGCTGGCGCGCCTGGGCCATGTGGTGGTGGCCTCCACCGGCCGCCCGCACGAGGCCGACTACCTGCGCCAGCTGGGCGCGCACGAGGTGATCGATCGCGCCAGCCTGTCGGCCCCGGGCAAGCCCCTGGCCAAGGAGCGCTGGGCCGGCGTGGTCGACAGCGTGGGCAGCCACACCCTGGCCAATGCCTGCGCCAGCACCCGCTATGGCGGCACCGTCGCCGCCTGCGGCCTGGCCCAGGGCATGGACCTGCCGGGCTCGGTCGCGCCCTTCATCTTGCGCGGCGTGACCCTGGCCGGGGTGGACAGCGTGATGGCCCCGCGCGCCCTGCGCGAGCAGGCCTGGGCGCGCCTGGCGCGGGACCTGGACATCGCCAAGCTCGAGGCCATGACGCAAGAGGTCGGCCTGGCCGACGCGCTGAGCCTGGCGCCGCAGCTGCTGGCCGGTCAGGTGCGCGGCCGCGTGGTCGTCAACGTGCGCCGCTGAAGCGGCAGGCCCTGCGCAGGCAGGGCTGGCGCCTGCTGGCAGATAATCGGGGGTTTTGAGCATCGCGGAGCATCCCCCCATGAGCACCTTCGTCACCACCGGCGCCCGCGCCATTGGTCTGGCCACCCTGGCCGCCGACGGCACCGTTCTTGACACCTGGTACCCGGCCCCCGAGCTGGTCGATGGCCTGAGCGCCAGCGGCAGCACCCGCCTGAGCGAGGCCGAGGCCGTGGCCGCCCTGGGCGCCGATGTGGCCGCCGCGCTGGCCCCCTGTGCGGTGCGGTCGACCACCGTGGTGGCGGTGCGCACCGAGATCAAAAGCCTGGCCGATGCGCCCGCCGACACCCACGACGCCTACCTGCGCCTGCACCTGCTGAGCCACCGACTGGTGGCACCGCACGGCGCCAATGTGGCCGGCATCTTTGGCCTGCTGGCCAATGTGGCCTGGACCAACCTGGGCCCGTGCGCCATCGCCGAAGTGCCGGCAGCGCGCCTGCGCGCCCGCGCCAGCGGCCGGGTGCTGGAGGTCAAGGGCGTGGACAAGTTCCCGCAAATGACCGACTACGTCATCCCCGCCGGCGTGCGCATCGCCAACGCCGACCGCGTGCGCCTGGGTGCGCACCTGGCCAGTGGCACGACCGTCATGCACGAGGGCTTTTGCAACTTCAACGCTGGCACCCTGGGCGCCAGCATGGTCGAGGGCCGCATCAGCGCCGGGGTGGTGGTGGACGACGCAAGCGACATCGGCGGCGGCGCCTCGATCATGGGCACGCTCTCGGGCGGCGGCAAAGAGGTCATCCGCGTGGGCAAGCGCTGCCTGCTGGGGGCCAATGCCGGTATCGGCATCTCGCTGGGCGACGACTGCGTGGTGGAGGCGGGCTGCTACATCACCGGCGGCAGCCGCGTGCAGCTGCCCGACGGCAGCGTCATCAAGGCCAAGGACCTGTCGGGCAAGAGCAACCTGCTGTTCCGCCGCGACTCGCAGACCGGCGCCCTGCACGCCATCCCCCGCCTCAAGAGCTGGGGCGAGCTCAACGCCGAGCTGCACAAGAACTGAAGCTGCCCCCTCAGCCTGCGCTGCGCGCCAGGTGGGCCTGGGCCAGCGCCTGGTAGAAGGGCAGGCACTCGGGGTTGGCCATGGCCTCCCGGTTGACCACCTTCTCGAGCGGGTGGCCCAGAAACAGCTTTTTGATCGGCAGCTCCTGCTTTTTGCCCGAGAGGGTGCGCGGGATGGCCGGGGCCAGAAAGACCTCGTCGGGCACAAAGCGCGGGCTCAGGGCCTCGCGCACGGCCGTCTGCAGCCGCGTGCGCAGCGCCGCATCCAGCGCCACCCCGTCGCGCAGCACCACAAACAGCGGCATGTAGCTGGGCTTGCCCAGGTACTCCAGGTCGATGACCATCGAGTCGAGCACCTCGGGCAGGGCCTCGATGGCGCGGTACAGCTCGCTCGTGCCCATGCGCAGGCCGTGGCGGTTGATGGTCGCGTCGCTGCGGCCATAGATCACGCAGCCCTCGCCCTGGCCCTGCGCATCGCCGATGCGCAGCCAGTCGCCGTGGCGCCAGACGCCGCCCATCTCGGGTGGGCCGTCGCCGCCGCCCGGCCGTCGCCCGCGGCCAGCGGGGTACATCTCGAAATAGCTGGCCAGGTAGCGCGCATGGCCCGCGTCGCCCCAAAAATACAAGGGCATGGACGGGATGGGCTGGGTGCAGACCAGCTCGCCCACCTCGCCCTGCACCGGCTCGCCCGCCTCGTTCCAGGCCTCGACGGCGCAGCCCAGCAGTCGGCACTGCATGACACCTGGGGTTTGCGGCAATTCGCGGTGGCCGCCAATGAAAGCGCCGGCAAAGTCGGTGCCGCCCGAGATGTTGCACCACCAGATGGGGCCGCCGTCGGCCGGCGTGCTGCGCGCATCGCCCCAGCGCGCCCAGACCTGCTCGAACTGCTCACTGCCCCATTGCTGGGTTTCGGGCGACAGCGGTGAGCCGGTGGTGCCCAGGGCCCGCACGCGCGAGAGATCGCCGCAGTCGGCCAGCTCGATGCCGGCCTTCTGGCAGTTGGCGAAAAAGGCGGCGCCCGCGCCGAAGAACGTGACCTTCAAATCGGCCGCCATGCGCCACAGCACCGTCCAATCGGGGCTGTCCTTGCGCCCGGACGGGTTGCCGTCGTAGAGCACGCAGGTGGTGCCCCCCAGCAGGCCCGAGAGCTGCGCGTTCCACATCACCCAGCCGGTGCTGCTGTACCAGTGGTAGCGCTCGCCCCAGCTGTTGGGGTGGTAGCTGCAGCCGATGTCGTTGTGCAGGATTTTCAGGGCCATGGCCACCAGCAAGGTCCCGCCGTGGCCGTGCACGATGGGCTTGGGCAAGCCGGTGGTGCCGCTGGAATACACAATCCACAGCGGGTGGTCAAAGGGCAGCCATTGCGGCGCAAAGGCCTGGGTGGCCGCATCCTCCCGGGCCAGCACCTGGGCCAGGCGGGCGCTGTCGCCCAGGTCGCCCTGCGCCAGGTCGGCGGTGCCCAGGTGCTCGTGCACGATCACATGGCGCACGCTGGGCAGGGCGTCGCGCAGCGACTGCACCACCGCCATGCGGTCCATGTCGCGTCCGGCGTACCGCACCCCGTCGCACGCGATCAAGACACAGGGCTCGATTTGTTGAAAGCGATCGAGCACCGCCTGCACGCCCATGTCGGGCGCGCACACGCTCCACACCGCGCCGATGCTGGCGCAGGCCAGAAAGGCGACCATGGTCTCGGGGCAGTTGGGCAGGTAGGCGGCCACGCGGTCGCCGGCTTGGACCCCCTGCGCCTGCAGGTGCACGGCCAGGGCCGCCACCTGCCGGGCCAGCTCGGGCCAGCTGAGCGTCTGGTCCTGGCCCAGCTCGTTGCGGCAGATCAGCGCGGGCATGCCCGCCGCATGCGCCGGCGCCACATGGCGCAGCACCTGCGCGGTGTAATTGACCTGGGCGCCCGGAAACCACTCGGCGCCCGGCATGACGTTGCGTGCCAGCACCGCCCGGTGTGGGGTGGGGGACTGCACCTCGTGGTAGTCCCAAATGCTTTGCCAGAAGGCGTCCAGATCGCTCACCGACCAGCGCCAGAGCGCCGAATAATCGTCAAAGCGCAGGCCCCGCTCGCGGGCGAGCCAGTCCTGGTAGCGCCGAATTTGCGGCACATGGGGCGGGCGGATGGCGATCGGGGCGGGGGTGGCACTCATGGTGCGCACAGCCTAACAGCGGCTTGCCAGGTTTGTCACCGCCGCCCACACGCCGGGCATGCACCTTGGCGACAGGATCAGGGGCTGGGCGTCGCGGCCAAGCGACAGGTGCCGCGCGCGCTGGCCAGACCGCGCAAATCGCTTTGCCATTGCCGGCTGCGCAAGTCGATGGCAATGCGCTCGTTGTCCATGGACGTGAGCAGCAGCGAGCCCTCCAGGTTGAAGGTGTGCACCGGCTGGCCGTCGATGTGCAGGCGGCGCAGGGCCGCGCGGCGGCCGTCGGCGCTGCGCTCGGTGTCCCACCAGAGCTGGCGCTGCCAGCTGCTGCGCATGGGCAGGTAGACCAGGTCACAGACCCACTCGGTGCGCTCGGTGCGCGGGGCCGCCGGGGGGGCCGCCGGGGGGGCCGCCGTGGCCGCCTGCCAGGCCGCGGCCAACAGCCACGCGGCCACGGCCAGGCCGCGCGACTTAGCCCTGCTCGCTTTGCAGGCGCTGGCTTTTCCAGTACACATCGTCACCCCCGGCATGGCGGTTGAGCACACGGGCCAGCACAAACATCAGGTCCGAGAGCCGATTGAGGTATTGGCGTGGGGCCTCGCGGATGGCCTCCTCGTTGCCCAGCGCCACCACCGCGCGTTCGGCGCGCCGCGCCACCGTGCGGCACACATGCGCCTGCGCGGCCGCGCGCGAGCCAGCGGGCAGGATGAACTCCTGCAGCTTGGGCAGGGCCTCGTTGTGCATTTGCAAGGCCTCGTCCAAGGCCAGCACCGAGGCGTCCTTGAGCAGCTCGAAGCCCGGGATGGAGAGCTCGCCGCCCAGGTTGAAGAGCTGGTGCTGGATCTCGATCAGGCACTCGCGCACCGCCTCGGGCATGGGCTCGCACAGCAGCACCCCGATGTGCGAGTTGAGCTCGTCGACCTCGCCCATGGCGTGCACCCGCAAGCTGTTTTTGGAGACGCGCTGGTTATTGCCCAGTCCGGTGGTGCCGTTGTCGCCCGTTCGGGTGGCGATTTGCGTGAGTCGATTGCCCATGGTGCTCGGATGCAGGATGGTGAAGCCGCTGATTGTGCGCCAAGCCGGGCGCAACCCCACCATGACGCGTTGCGGGCAAGGGGATTACACTTGTTGGCGCCGCCTGCCACGCGCATGGCCCACGATCAGGAGACCGCCCATGAACGCCCCCGCCGCCGCCCACGAATTGCTGCCCCAGGTGGCCTTGCGCCCCATTCCCGAGGCCTTCATGCAGGCGCTGCAGGCCCGCTTTGGCGCGCAGTGCTCCACAGCCGCCATCGTGCGCGAACACCATGGCCGCGACGAATCGATTTTTGTCGACGTGCCGCCCCCGCAAGCGGTGGTCTTTGCCGAGTCCACGCAAGACGTGCAGGACGCGGTGCGCCTGTGTGCGGCGCACCGCGTGCCCATCATCCCCTTTGGCATCGGCTCCTCGCTCGAAGGGCATTTGCTGGCGGTGCAGGGCGGCATCAGCCTCGACCTCTCGCGCATGAACCGGGTGCTGGCGATCAACGCCGAAGACCTGACGGTGACGGTGCAGCCGGGGGTGACGCGCAAACAGCTCAACGACGAGCTCAAGTCCACCGGCCTGTTTTTCCCGATCGACCCGGGCGCCGATGCCACCCTGGGCGGCATGAGCGCCACCCGCGCATCGGGCACGAACGCGGTGCGCTACGGCACCATGCGCGAGAACGTGCTGGCCCTGGAGGTGGTGACGGCCGCCGGCCAGGCCATCCGCACCGGCACCCGCGCGCGCAAATCAAGCGCCGGCTACGACCTGACGCGCCTGATGGTGGGCAGCGAGGGCACGCTGGGCATCATGACCGAGATCACGCTGCGCATCTACCCGCTGCCCGAGGCCATCTCGGCGGCGGTCTGCTCCTTCCCCAGCATTGCCGACGCGGTGCACACGGTCATCGAGATCATCCAGCTGGGGGTGCCGATTGCGCGCGTGGAGCTGCTCGACGGCCGCACCGTGGCCATGGTCAACCGACACGCCGGCCTGTCGCTGCGCGAAGAGCCCATGCTGCTGATGGAGTTTCACGGCTCGCCCGCCAGCGTGCAGGAACAGGCGCAAACCGTGCAGGAGATCGCCAGCGGGCACAGCGGCCAGGCCTTTGAGTGGGCCACGACGCCCGAAGCGCGCACCCGGCTGTGGACCGCGCGCCACAACGCCTACTTTGCCGCCGTGCAAAGCCGGCCCGGCTGCCGTGCCATCAGCACCGACACCTGCGTGCCCATCAGCCGACTGGCCGACTGCCTGCTCGAATCGGCCGCCGAGGCCGACGCCAGCGGCATCACCTATTTCCTCGTCGGCCATGTGGGCGACGGCAATTTCCACTTTGGCTACCTGATCGACCCGCACGACACGCGCGAGCGCGAGGCCGCCGAGTTGCTCAACCAGCGCCTGGTGGCGCGCGCCTTGGCGCTGGGCGGCACCTGCACCGGCGAGCACGGCATCGGCCTGCACAAGATGGGCTTTTTGCGCGACGAGGCCGGCGACGGCGCGATCGAGATGATGCGCACCATCAAGCACGCGCTCGACCCGGACAACATCCTCAACCCTGGGAAGATCTTCCGCTGGTAAGCCGCTGGGCCGGCAGCACCAGCGTCACACGGGTGCCGTGGCCGCGCTGGCTCTCGAGCTGCAGCTGACCGCCGGCGGCCAGCAGCGCCTCGCGCAGCAGCGCCAGACCCAGGCCATGCCCGGGCACCGCGGCGCTGTGGCGCGCGCGGTAACCCAGCTGCCAGACCCGGGCCTGTTCCTCGGGCGCCATGCCCACCCCACTGTCGGCCACGCACAGCCACAAGGCGGGCCGCGCCTGGCCGGGCGGCACCCGCCAGTCGGCATGCAGCAGGACCTGGCCGGCGGGCGTGAACTTGAAGGCATTGCCCAGCAGATTGATGAGCCACTGGCGCCAGGCCTGGGCCGGCCCGAGCAAGCGCGCCGGCACACGGCGCGCCACCGTCACCTGCCAGCCCAGTCCCTGCGCCTGGGCGCGCGGGGCCCACAGGGCGTGCAGATCGTGCAGGAGCGCACGCGGGGACAGGGGCAGGGCCGGCGGCAGGGGCGTGCACGGGCGGCCGTGGCGGGCCAGCAAGCCCTGCATCAGGGCCCACAGGGGTTGCCACTGCGCCAGCCAGCGCGGCACGGGGGTGCGCCGCTGCGCCGGCAGCGTGAGCGCTTGCTGCAGGCCCTGGGTGAGCGCGGCCAGGGTGTCCACCGACTGGCGCCAGCGGCGCAGGCGCGCGCGCTGCGCACGCGCCGACAC
>JACCDV010425139.1_pt1 | contig 46363 bp, 37 predicted proteins | sample 7446131 | NCBI WGS metagenome assembly JACCDV01 (sample SAMN15323448, study PRJNA562643) | freshwater metagenome | isolation source: river surface water | place: USA:Blue River Watershed | collected 2017-08-17
AAGTGCTTTATTGCTTTGGCGTCTCTTAAACCAACAAGTCTACCAACTTCTTGACCATCTTTGATAAGAACTAATGTTGGAATAGACATAATCTGAAACATCGCTGCTACATAAGGATTGCACAGTTTTTATTAACCTAACTCTCCAATACCCAATGAATTTGGACAATTGAAGATATGTGCTTATATTTTATTGGAATCGTGATAGGACCATTGGTTTCTAGGTCCAGCAGTAAATACTTTGTGTTCAGGAGTGAAAAACATCCATTGTTCATCTTCTGTGGTCTTGAATGAAAAAAGATTAAGTTCTAAATCTTTTCCAAATTTTAATTTAGCATCAAAAGCATCATTTAATATGGTTATTTCATTTAATTCTCTCTGGCTCAATTCAAATAGACAGCTCTCGATTTTTTCTCTAGAATCTTCTGATCCAGCGCAGGGTATGTGGTTGATGTCAATGCGCCACGCACACATATATACCCACAACCGCCACTCCCCATAATGTCTTATTTTGAGGCCAGCTCGGGTTTTAATTTCTTCTGAAAAGTCTCGACCAAAGTCAATTGTAATAAAACTACCATGACCTTGTTTGGCTCTTGTTGGTTTTAACCCTTTTATATTTTTAAATAAATTGCTGGCTAATTCACTTCCTTTTATCATTTGAACAACCAAAAACCTTCTTCAACTATTTCATGATATCCATAATCCATGCCAGAAATTGCATCGTGCAGTTTTTCTCTTTGATCTTTATCTAATTTTTTGCCAGTTTTCCTTTCTATTTCTCGTACCGCATCACCGAATTGATTATTTTGTGCTGTATTTGTTTTCGGGGTTCCATCTCTTTGTTTACCTTCTTTTAGCTTTTGAACTACTTCATATGCAGCCCATCCTACAGCAGCGCCTGTGGCGGTGACTACAGCTGTTGTACCCCATGCTGGAAAAGTAAGGACAGCTCCAGCTCCCCAAGCAAAATTCAATAGAGGAATTGCCAAGGCAAACCTTCCATCAGGGTCAAAATAAGAGACGGGATTACCCAAACAATAGAGATAAACATTCGGATGTTGGAGTGTTCCTAATGGATCAGGTGTTATCCATTGTTCCAATTCTGGATCATAATATCGACCGCCGAAGTAAACAAGGTGAGTTTCGGCATCATAGTGTTTTGAGGAAAATATCCATGGAGTGGGAGAGAAAAATTTGTCTAGATTTTTTCCAAAAGGATCGATTGCAGGAAAGGAAATAACCTGTCCGGTTCTTGTACTTATTAATTTAGATAGATTGCCTCGGTAATCGTGGATTGGCGCATAAATTTCATCCTGTATTTCTATCGCTACTGGTAAGATAAAATTGTCTTCAGGTGAAAGCCCAGGAATGCGAAGTTGCTTTAACGTCCCATCTTCCGAATAAATAGCAATTTCATTATCTCCAAAGTATAGATAAGTTTCAGTTTGTTCTGCTCCTTTTCTGTGGGTCTTTTTAGCAATTCTTCTATCTAAATCATCATAAAAATAGTTGACTTTACATTCATCTGTAATAACTTCAACTAGACTTCCGTGCCGATCGAATTCTAGATAATGCCTTCCTTTTGCGGATATTTTTTTTGTTAAGTTTCCATTCTGATCGTATTCAATAAAAGGCGTTTGTTCTTGTGTTTCAAGTGAGATGAGTTGATTATTATTGTCATATTCATATTCAAAAATTTTTCCGTCCAGAGAAATAGTATTGATACTCCCATCGGGATTAAATTTACAAATTTCCTGACTGTAGGGAGATTCTATCCGAATAAATCTTCTACTTAAATCTTTGTTGTATAAAACCTTACCTAAGTTAAAAATTAAATTCTTATAGAGCAAATTACCCAAACTATCATATTCATATGACTGGGAATACATCTTTTGTCCATTAAGAGCAATTCTTGACACTTCTAAAAGTTTATTGTCATTATATTTGTAGGTTATGCTGCCAGTGCCTTCTAGGAAAATTTTAATGACCCTACTATCTTCATCGTAAGATATTTCGATAGATTTTCCATTTGGGAACTTTTCTTTAATTAATCGTCCGTTCGCATCACATTCTCGTTGAGGACTCGAAATGTTGTTTGAACAATCAGCCCAACCGCTTAAATAAAAGGCTAAAAAAAGAAGAGTAAAAATTTTCATAAGCAGCCCATGACAAAGAGTTGAGAGTAGTTTTCTTTTCTGCTTCTTGTAAACAAAAATTTTCTGTGATCTCTATTTTCTATTGAGTAAACATTAAAATGCGAAAATTTGCGTAATTCATTTCAAAATCCTTTGCTTTCTTGGTATGCTCAACAATTCTAAAGCCCCTCTTCTAAACTGGTTATCTATCGGGGCTTGATAAACGAATAATTATTTCTTCAAGTTGAATGGGATTTAGCAACGAAAATACCCGCCTAAAAATATCGTAGCTTGGAATGCCAGCTGCAACATCCATGTAATTAAAAAACCAATTCTAATTAGCTATGAAAAAAGCTCTAATTTCATACCAACTTTGTTGATCAAACATGATTGCTAGGAATGCGTAAATTAGTGTCGATCGATGTATGATGTAGAATTTAAAAAAAATGACACCTTAGTTTTTGGAGCTGAAACCCACGGACTGCCTCAACGTATACAAGAGCTTTATCCCAATTTATGCATTAGAATCCCCATGTTAAGAGGGGTAAGATGTTTAAATCTTGCAACAAGTGTTGGTATTGGAATTTACCAAGCATGCCGCTTTTTCCCAGAAGATCTAAATTAATTTAAAGCCAATTTTTTAATATCTAAACAACGTGAACTTAATATATTAAGTTGTTTAGAAAATATATAACCAGAGGATTGGTATTATAAAATACGCACGACTCCTCTGGCTATTTACTAACTCAAACTATAAGGTATCATCAAAGCTGAGCTTCAATAAAGTGCTTTATTGCTTTGGCGTCTCTTAAACCAACAAGTCTACCAACTTCTTGACCATCTTTGATAAGAACTAATGTTGGAATAGACATAATCTGAAACATCGCTGCCACGTGCTGACTTACTTCAATGTCTACTTTAACAAACCGAGCTTTACCATGAAGCTCTTCAGCAACTTGATTAATGACAGGTGTTAACATTCTGCAGGGACCGCACCAATCTGCATAGAAATCCACCAAGGTCAAGCCTTGCTTGACTGCACTTGCGAAATTTTCATCGTTTACTAAGACAACATTTCCATTATTTGCCATAAATTCTCCCTGAATTAAGGAATAGGCCCTTCAGCACCGTCTAAAAGCCATGCTTTTAGAGCGTGTAATTCCTTTTCCAAATCGTGTGTTAAATTTTCTTGAGCTTGTTTTCTTTCTAATAGCGCGTAATTCGAAGCAGAAATCGGTCTACCATAAACAACAACTACTTTACCAAATAATTTCGGCATTTTGCTCTTTCTATCCCAGATTTCATAAGCTCCATGAATGTAAACTGGATAAACGGTAGAACCTGTTCGAATAATAATATTTGCAACACCTTTTTTGAGAGGGCGTAAATTCCCATCTTCAGATCGAGTGCCTTCAGGAAACATGATGATCTTTTGCTTCTTTTGAATCAAGGATTGCACAGTTTTTATTACACCTAAATCTCCAACCCCCCCCTTTAAAGGATGTGTATTGAGTAGTTTGATCAAATTTTTCAAAATAGGAACCCGAAAAAGGGACTCCCTAGCTAAAAAATGAACATAAGTTTTAGCAGTACATGCCAAAATAGGAGGATCTAAAAATGAAACATGATTTGAAGCGATAATCCCGCCCGACTGACCGATATTTGAAGCTCCATAAACCTTGATTCTATAAAAAATAGAAAAAAGCAATTTAAAGGTGTAAATTGTCGTATTATAGAATACCCTTTTGAAAAAACTACGCACAATTTTTTTAGGCTTTAATTCTTCTTCGACAATTTTGATCATAGTTGAAACTACTTGATCAATCGTAAGATCGTTTGTATCGATAATGATTGCTTCTTCAGGGCATACTAAAGGGGAGATAGCCCTTTCAGAATCTCTCCTGTCTCTTTCCTCAATTTCAGCTAAAGTTTTTTCAAAACTCAAAAGATGATCTAATTCTGGATTCTTTAACTTAAGCTCCTCATAGCGCCTTTCAGCGCGAATCTGAGGGTCTGCAGTTAAAAAAAATTTAACTTGCGCTTTGGGAAACACCACACTTCCTAAATCTCTTCCTTCAGCGACAATATTTTTTTGAGAAGAATATTCTCTTTGTAAAGAAACAATTGCTTTTCTCACTTTAGGGAAAACAGAAATTTTTGAAGAAAGCTGACTAATTTCTGGGGTTCTCATGATATGGGTTATATCTCGTTTATCGAGGAGATATTTTTTCTTATTATTTTCTTCAATGATATCAATGTGGAAACTAGAAAGAGATAGATTCAGTTCAGATTCATTCAAAGGATCTAACCCCATCTCTTTAATATGAACAGCAAAAGCACGATAAAATGCGCCTGTGTCCAAATGCTCGAAATGCAGCTTATCCGCTATTAATTTTGATACGGTAGATTTGCCAGTACCAGAAGGACCATCGATTGTAATAATCATATTGCATTCATCTAAACAAAACTAAATAGGAATAAAGTAAAGGGGTTGTAAAAATAAGAGAATCTACGATATCTAAGATCCCCCCAACAGCTGGTATAGAACTGCTATCTTTAATTTTAGCATCTCGCTTGAATAAAGATTCTGATAAATCCCCTAATTGCGCTATTGCGCTAACAAAAAAACCCAATAGAACCGCCTCAACTAAATTCAAACTGAACAATCCAGGCGGACAATATGTTGAAATCCACCAAAAACCCAAACTCACTAATATCGACAATCCAAAAGCTCCATAAGCCCCCTCAACTGTTTTCTTAGGACTTATGAAAGGAGCCAGCTGTTTTTTCCCGAACAAGCACCCAATAAAATATCCCCCTACATCAGAACCCTTAGCTACACAGATTAGATAAGCTAACCAAATCCTTCCATCATTGGCAACACCCAGAGCATCAATGTGCAAAATTGCTATCAGCAAAGACAATGGGATTGTAATATAGAGATGAGAAAAAGTTTGGATAGACACAGTTGCTATCGCATTATCAATTGTTTTGAATGCTATAATTACGAAAGCCAATAAACTCGAAATTATCAAAACAAGAAAAAGGTGGGGCAACTCTACCCCATTAAAAGATAACAAAATTAACCCTGGCCAAAGAAAAATTATCGGGATCGATGGAACAATTGAGTAATACACCCCTTTAGCTCTTGCAAACTGCTGAAATTCCAAATTTGCCGAAAAAATAATAGCTGCAACTACTAAAAAAACTAAAATTTTACTTATCGTAAATATAGACGTATAGATCAGAATACTGGACAAAAAAAGGATAGAAAGATGGATCATCAATCGACCTTTTAGATCTTTTAGTTTTTCCCACATATTACATTCCTTTTCTTCTTTGCCTTCTAGAATATTCTATTATGGCAGAGTCTAAATCCTCTGCTGTAAAATCTGGCCAATATGTATCAGTTGTATAAAATTCCGAATACGCACTTTGCCATAGTAAAAAATTACTTAGCCTATTTTCACCACCAGTACGTATTATTAAATCAGGATCTATAAAATCTTTAGTGTCTAAATAATTAGCAAAGAAAGCTTCATCAATCATTTGAGGATCTAGTTGTTTATTTTTACAATCTATAATCAACTTCTTGACTGCTCGCAGGATTTCATCGCGTGCACCATAATTCACAGCAAGAACAAGCTCAAGCTTCTTTCCCTCTTTTGTCGAATCAGACACCTTTTCAATTAAATTCCTTAATCCTCTAGGTAAAGGATCAAGATTGCCAATCGTTTTAAATCTTATACCCTCTTTTTGCATCGCATCTTTCATTTTGTTCAAGTGATTTTCAAAAATCAAAAATAAAATTTCAATTTCTGTACGAGATCTTTTCCAATTTTCAGTAGAAAATGTAAATAATGTTAATACACTTATCTCAAGCTCTGTAGCCCGTTTAACGATACGCTCAACTACGTTTGCCCCCGTTTGGTGCCCAAACGACGCAGCCTTCATTTTTTGATAAGCCCATCTTCTATTACCATCCATGATGATCGCAACATGATGAGGAATTAATCGCCTATCAATAGAAGGTTTTTTTAAGATTTCTTGCTGGAGCATAATTAGAGAACTTTCAGTTTGGAGATTTTCTAGACATTATGTTGAATATTTTAGTATTCTTTTTTAATCAGGATCAAGAGCAATTTTTGCTTTTTTGGGATTATTTTTTGCCTTCAAGACACTTTCAACTCTGGGAAAACCCACTATGGAAAAAAATAAGCATTGGCACTACGGATTAGTTTTTACTGTCCTTGCCGTTACTTTATACAACATATTACCGACTCTTTTCTTCTATTGCAAGCCACTAAAAGCGCCGATAGACTTAAAAGAAGGGAAAAAAATTGAACAGCAAATCGCTAATAGAGTCCATAGCGTGGATGAAGAGACACTTTCGTGGGTTAAATCATTTTGCACTACTTTGGGACTAAAGCCAAAGTCGATCCAAAAAGATCCCTTAAATCCGAGTTTAATTCTCGTTCAATTTAATTCAGAATCAGATAGCGAACAATTTAAAAACTTGTTTTTTAGAGCCAATCACTCAATCTTACACTCTTATCGCCAACTAAATATCATCTTTTCTGAAAAAATTGATCCCAAAATGGTCGTTCTTACTCAAAAAATAGGGATATCAGAAGATTTAAAAAAGTTTACTAATTTTACAGTAATATCTGAAAATGGCTCATTTTCAGATCAATTTAAAACTGATCAACTCAAAAAATTAGAAAAAGTCGTTCAACACCTAACGTCAAATACTTACTCAGGACTAGTCAAAAAAATCTCCGAATCAAATAATTCTGAGATGAAATTAGATTTTGCAAATGCGATCTCTGATCGGCTCAACAGCGTTGTAACTGCGCTTTCAAATCACCCTACAGCTTTAAAAAGAGCCCTTGCTTCTTTTACGCAAGGGGATTTTGACAATAAAAATGTTATTATAAAAGCAACATTAGATTCTATAGAAGAACTCAGAGAAAAAGTTAAATTTGAAAAAGTGAAACTCTTAGAGGAAGAAAAAACCTCTCAGGTTGAAGGGAAAGAGTTCTCAGTTGCTAAAAAAGAACAAATTAACTTTTTGAAAAATAAAGAAGAATCCCTTTTACAGTCCATTCAAGCTATTAAAAAAAATACGTCTCTCTTGGCTTCTGGAAAAAAAAGTCCTCCATCAGCGACACTTGAATCAATCATTCATGCTTTGAACCCAAATGAACATGGTTTTTCTAAAGCCTCTTTGCAAGGGCTCAATCCCTACATCGAATCATTATCTTATGATTGGAATTCTGGGAAATTGGAACTCAACTTGTATAGTGACCTCGATAACAATTTAAATAAATCTGATTTTTCTCAATTAGAACAAGTTATTATCGATGAAATTTCAACTCTTTCCCTAATGATAGGAAAAGAAATTATTCCTTCTTCTAATCAATACCTCGTTCAGTATCACCAAGTTGAATCGCCTAAAGGATTAATTTCAATCGATCTAAAAACTTTAGCTATTGCGGCTATTGAAACCGTTAAAAAAACAGTTTTAGAATTTTTTACCCCTGTTTCAGACAAATTTCTTTCGAACGAAACCTTATCTTTTATCACGGGACATTCATTTGAAGATCTCAATCAAGGTTCACTTTATGCTTCAATCAAAAACGGCATGAAATTTATTCAAGATTTATCGGCAAAAGATTCTTCTGAACCAGATCCAGTTTATTTTCAGGATTTAAATTCAATACAAACTCTTTTAAGAAGTTTAGGTTTTACGCCTGTGTATCAGCATACATCAACAGCTTTTTCTAAAGACGATTTAGTATTTGAACTAAGAAATTTTTATTCCGCAATCATCGATTCCACTCAAGAACAGTTTTCTCTTTCATCAGACAAAGCAGTCGCTGAGCTTCAAGTTTCAGATTTAAAACACCGCATACATGTATTAAATAAAATTGAAACAGAAGCGCACAATGAACTTATTAAGTGGAAAAATGATTATTTTTCTTCAATTAATCATCCTTATCGGGAACATCAACCGATAATCGTAAAGCCCACTAAAAGTACTTTAATTTCTAATATAATCTTGTCTTTCAAAAAATATTTCCGAGGAGATGAACGAAAAATATTGAAATGGGGCTTAGATCTTTCAGGTGGAAAAACTGTAGAAGTTGCATTAGTTGATCATGAAAATAAACCTGTTAAAGACGAAAAAGACATAAAGATTGGAATCAACGAACTTTATTCTAGAGTTAACAAATTAGGGGTATCTGAAGTCTCGATCAGACAAGAAGGGGATCATATCACTTTAGATTTCCCGGGATCACAAGATCTTTCTGCGAAAGATCTCATCCAAGCTTCGTCAATGACTTTTCATGTTGTTAATGAAAAATTTTCCCCTCAAAATATGTTGCTAGCCGCTCATGTGGATCGTTTTTTACAAGAAATATGGAATCAAGCTCTAATTAGTGGAAACCGAGACATTGAACATCTAAACACAATAGCAAAAGATTTGCTATATGGAGATGGGAAAGGTTCATCTAATGCTCAACCTAGAACTGAATCTGCTAAAATTCTTTTTGAAAGCGGATTAAGGTTGGACAAGGAACCAATTCAAATGCCAGCTATAGACTTATCCACTTGCAAAGTCATCCCTTATAAAATCGATTCAAAACTACAAAATTCTACAATGCACCACCCTCTTTTGATTGTTTTTGCTGATCCAGCACTTGAAGGCTCAAATCTTTCAAATATCCTTTCAGGATTTGATCCAAAAGAAGGAAATTTCTTAAATTTTGAAGTCAAGAAAAAGAGCGTTTCAAGAAGTGGGACAGAGCTTTACCCTCAAGATATTTTATCGAATTGGACTGAAAAATTTTCTAAGGATCAGCTAAAAGGTTCAGAATATGAGCATTACTCAAGAGGAAACGGATATCGAATGGCTGTTGTCCTCAATGGTCAAATAGTCAGTGCTCCAACTTTAAATGCTGCAATCAAGGAAGGCGGAAGAATATCTGGCCAATTTACTCAAGCTGAAGTTTTTAAATTAGAATCTGAATTAAAAGCTGGCTCGATGACATTCACACCTAAAATTTTAAGTGAAAAAAATGTGAGTCCAGAACTCGGAGATCAAGAGCGATTCTATGGAATTTTAGCAACAGCTCTTGCACTTAGCTTAGTAATTTTAACTATGATCGGCTATTACCGTTTTGCTGGTTTTATCGCTTCGATTGCAGTTGTCTTCAACCTTCTAATCATGTGGGCTGTCTTACAAAATATTCAAGCAACAATTACTCTAGCTGGACTTGCAGGAGTTGTACTGACAGTCGGAATGGCTGTAGATGCTAATGTTTTAGTATTTGAAAGAATCAAAGAAGAACTATTAATTCATAAAAAGTTATCTATAGCATTGGAAAATGGTTATAAAAAAGCTTTTTCAGCTATCATCGACTCCAACTTAACGACTATTTTGGCTGCTTTAGTCTTGCTTAACTTTGATTCAGGCCCAGTCAAAGGTTTTGCTGTCACGCTGATCATCGGCGTCGCCTCTTCGATGTTTACAGCTTTATTTATGACACGGCTATTTTTCAGAATGTGGCTTGAAAATCGATCTAAACCTCATCTTACAATGATGAGTTGGATCAAATCTGAAAATCTGAATTTCATCAAATATTTTAAGCCCGCTTTTGCTATTGTCACCGCAATTATTCTTTTAGGCTCTTACTACGGCTTTAAAGACAATAAAGCGCTGCTTGGCATGGATTTCACTGGCGGATATGCAGTCAACCTCAGTTTAGAGCCTCATGTACAAGACGGCAAATCTCAAGTGGAAAAAGCATTCCTGAAATCAGGATTCACTAATCAAGAGTTTTCCGTGAGAGAGCTTACTCCAAAGAATATCGTACGTGTTTTCATTTCTAAAAATTCAGATGTTAAAATAACTGAATTATATGAATTGATGAAATCAAATGGAGTTCCACTCAAGTCTCAAGCTATTTCAGAAATGGAAAAATCTTGGACTCAGGTATCAGGACAAATGTCGGAAACAATGAGAAATCAGGCTTTGATTGGTATTGCGATAGCTTTACTAGGAATTCTTTTTTACATCAGCGTCCGATTTGAATTTAAATTTGCCCTTGCATCTACGATTGGTCTTGGAGTAGACATATTGGTCACTTTAGGAATTGTCGCAATCTTAAATGCTTTTCATATTCCGCTTCAAATCGACCTAAACATGATTGCAGCTCTATTAACAATAGTAGGTTACTCTCTTAATGATACCATTATTGTTTTTGATCGAATTCGAGAAGAAACTCAATTAAATCCCCATCTTTCCTTTTCTGAAATCTGCAATAGGTCATTGAATACAACCCTTTCAAGAACTTTATTAACTTCTGGCACAACGCTTTTAGTTTTAATTTCTCTTGTAATACTAGGCGGATCGTCCATATTTAGTTTTTCATTTGTTATGGCTCTCGGGGTATTTATTGGGACATTGTCCACTTTCTATGTTGCGACACCATTACTACTCTACTTTGAGAAAAAAGATAGAAAAGAAAAAACTTTTCGATCTACCATGGCCTAAATCAGAGGGGAAGTAAATTTCCCCTCCTTTTTATAATTATAAATGGATTCTGCAACATGTCTAAATTTCTCGCACCTGTTCACCCTCTCTGGATGGAGCCCATTCAAAATATAAAGCTCCAAGATGAATTTGTGCGTGAATTTAATATCCATCCTGTTACAGCTCAAGTCCTTATTTCAAGAGGGATGAAATCAATCAAAGAAGTGCATGACTTTTTATATTCTAAATTGCCTAATCTCCTAGATCCTGAGCTCTTCCCACAGATGCCAATGGCTGTTGAGCGTATCTTCCAAGCTATGGAAACACAAGAGTCAGTGCTTGTCTTCGGAGATAATGATGTCGATGGAATTACAGGCACAACTTTATTAACAGAATTTTTCAGATACGTAGGACTTAAAGTTCATTTTTTTGTTGCCAATCGCAATAGCATTACTGGAAGCCCTATTGTCGATGCCCTTAATTTCGCCTTAAAAAATCACTGCACTTTGATGGTAACTGTTGATTGTGGTATCACAGCTGTTGAAGAAATTAAAAGAATCCGTGAAAAAAATATCGATGTCATCATCACCGATCACCACGAACCCACAGACGTCCTCCCACTTTGTGTTGCTACACTTAATCCTAAATTAATCAACAGCACGTATCCAAATAGAGACCTCACAGGAGTAGGTGTTGCGTTCAAACTTGCACATGCCTACACAAAATTTTTAATCAGCAAAGGCATTATCAATCCTGACTATGTCGATTTAAAGCGTTATCTTGATCTAGTGGCTTTGGGCACTATTGCAGACATGGGAGCGCTAATCAATGAAAATAGGATCCTCGTCCGTTACGGTCTTGTTCAATTACATAAAACTAAAAGAATCGGACTAGCCAAACTCATGAAAATTTGCGGTATAAAAACTGCTGAAGCCACAACTGCAGATATTGCCTCAAAGCTAGCTCCTAGATTAAACAGTTTAGGGCGCATAGCAGATCCTATGAAAGGTGTTGAACTACTTCTGATACAAGACGCTCCTCAAGCGGAAGAATTAGCTAAAGAACTCGATTTAAAAAATATTGAACGGCAGCAAATTGAAAAAAAAGATTCGATAGAAATCGAGCAAATCATCAATGAAAATTCAGAGATTTTAAATAATAAAGCGATTGTTATTTCTTCTTCTAACTGGCATCCTGGCATCATCCCAATTATAACAGCTAGGATCGCAAAACAACACAATAGACCCACTATTATTATTACTATCGATAACGGGGTTGGAAAAGCTTCTATTAGAACAATCCCCGAATTCCCGATTCTAAAAGTTTTAAAGAAAAATTCCCATCTTCTTTTAAATTATGGGGGACATGATTATGCAGCAGGACTTTCAATCGAAGAAAAAAATATCGAAGAATTCAAAAAATCGTTTATTGAAACAGCTAATGAAGAATTAAAAGATCAAGATATCACCCCAAAATTATTTTTAGATGCTAAAGTCGATTTCGATGATATCACGTTTGAATTTTTAGACTCGTTGAGTCTTTTAGAACCTTATGGAAATGAAAATCCAGCCCCAGTTTTTTATTGCGAAGTAAAACAAGTCTGGCCACCTAAAGTAATTGGAAAAACTCACCTAAAGCTTTATTTAGAGCATAATGAACGTTTTTTAGAGGGAATCGCTTTTGGACTTTCTCATAAGAAACCGCTTCTTACGAAAAAAAATTTAAAATTAGAAATAGCATTTACACCGCATGTAAATAACTATCTAAATAAAACCAGCATTCAGCTGCAAATCAAAGATTTTAAAATTATCGAAAAATAAATAAGGCTCTAAAAAGTGAATAGAGCCCTACCTCTTTTCAAAATTAAACAGCTTGATTCTGGGCTGTTTTATTTGAAAGATACACATCTTTATAAGCTTTGATGTCCTCTACATGAACAACCCAAGCTGCACCTTTTCGATGTGCTTTCAAAACGCCAATTCTAGTTGCATAATAAATTTTTTGAGCAGGCACGCCAAGAATTTTAGCTGTTTGATTTATCGAATAATAACCTTTGGAATTATCAAAAAGTAATTCACCATCAAAAGTTGATTTAGTACGAGAATATTTTTGCACACGATATCTTTCTAGGTCATCTACATGAATAACCCAACGTGTTGTATCTTTTTTTGCTTTTAATTTATTTTGCTTGATAGCAACGTAAATCGCTTGACGAGTTACGTTATTGATCCTAGCGGCTTCAGTGATTGATACTACCTTAGCATCGCTTGGCTCCCTAATCACGGCTTCTGCATGATATTGGTCTTCCATTTTTGTTCTCCTTAGTTGAGGTTAAAATTAATTGTATTATTTATTAAAAAAAGTAGTTTTTTTGGTTTCATTAATATTTATTATTTATTCAATATATTATTCTTACATACTAAAGAATTGAATACAATCAAAAATCTCTTGAATTTGTAAAAATTTGATTAATTTCTTAACGTTTAAAGAGAAAAGAGGTAAAAAAAAGGAAAACCGCTTAAAATGCTGCTACTAGTGATCAAGATATAAATTTATCTATATTAAGGCCTTATGAAGTTTATAAAATCATTTTTGTTTTCGATTCTTTTTCTTATCTCCACTTTATCAGCTAAGGTCCCAGAGCTTACACCCTCTTCAACCAGGGGAAAAATTCAAGAAATACTCGAAGCGCATAGCACGCATAAAAGCCTTACCGATGAGGTAATCAGCCGCCTGATTAGCAACTTTATAGATGAATTGGACCCTCTCAAATGCTATTTTCTTGAAGGTGAGATCCAAGACTGGATTGAACCTAAAAACTCTCTTATTCAACAAGTTAGAGAATCTATCGATCAAGAAAAATACACCTGTTTTTATTCTATTTATTCTAAAATGAAATTGGCTATTGAAAGACGCAACCGTATAGAAAACTGGATAAAAGAACAAACTCATCTACCAGCAGTTGAACAAGAAGAGCTCAAAGAAAAAGTATGGGCGAAAACCGAAGAAGAGCTCAAAGATAAGCTGTTAAAAATCAGAGCATTACAGATAAAATTCGCCAATAAGCTCACCAATCAAGAACTCGAATTATTCATTAAACGCCTAGAGCGGAACCGCCAAAAGAAATCAAACGACCTATTTGGGACTAACCACCACGAAGAAAGAAAAAATCTTTATGCAAACGTCATTAAAGCTTTAGCCGCCTCCCTTGATAATCATACTGTTTATTTCACACCTTCAGAAGCTTCAAGCTTTTTAATTAACGTTCAGCAACGTCTTTTTGGTATCGGAGCGCATCTTAGGGATGATTTGGACGGATTGAATATCATTCGCCTTCTTGAAGGAGGGCCTGCTTTTTTGAGTAAAAAAATCAAACTGGGCGATAAAATCGTAGCAGTCGATCATGAACCGATTATAGGGATGGATATGGTCGATGCAGTGGAAATGATCAGAGGGCCTCAAGGAACTAAGGTCACACTGACAATTCTTCGAAAAGATGATGATCAAAAAGAAATCACTTTTGATCTCGATATTATTCGCGATGAAATCGTATTAAAAGAATCTCGCTTTGAAACCTACACAGAACCTTATGGCGACGGTATTATTTTAAGACTTCACCTTCACTCATTTTATCAAGACCCATCATCATCATCTTACTCTGACTTGAGAAACGCAATAGCCGAATATAAAAAACAACATAAAATCCATGGCATTATTTTAGATCTAAGGAATAACGGCGGCGGACTTCTACCTCAAGCAGTAGAGGTATGCTCTCTATTTATCGGCAAAGGAGTTGTCGCTTCAATTAAAGACTCAAGCGGTACCATTCAACATTTACGCAATCTCAAAGATCAAAAAATATGGGATGGGCCTCTTTTAGTTTTAATTAATCGGGCATCAGCATCAGCCTCAGAAATTGTAGCTCAAACACTCCAAGATTACGGCAGAGCTTTAATTGTAGGGGATAAAAGTTCATGGGGGAAAGGAACCTATCAAACTTTTACCATGGATTCCTCCAAAGACGAATCAACAGTTAATCCATCTGGAGAATACAAAGTAACAAGGGGCATGTACTACACAGCCTCAGGTAAAACTCCTCAGCTCAACGGGACTATTTCAGATATAGAAATTCCAGGTATTCTCTCACAAATGGAGATCGGAGAAAAATTTTCTAAAAACCCATTAACGCCTGATTCAATAAAAGAAACTTTTAATGATGATCTTGCAGATATTCATCCCCTATACCGCTTTAAAATTAGAAAACTATATCTCAAAGATCAAGAAAAAGTTTCAAACAAACTTACCTCAATCAAAGAAACCCTAAAAGCGAATTCTAAAGCCAGAATAGAAAATAACGTGCCCTATCAAGATTTTTTGAAAAAAATCACTTCGATCGACAAAATTAACGAAGAAGAAGTAGAAGACCCAAAACTAGACCTTCAACTTCAAGAAACTTTTAATGTGATGAAAGAATTGATCCTTCTAACCGGTAAATCCTAAACAGCGAAGATTGTGTAAAAGTAACAATAAAGTGTATGATCTAGACAACTAATTTAGAATCAACCTTATTTATGACAGTCAGAGTTCGTATAGCACCCTCTCCAACAGGTGACCCTCATGTTGGTACAGCATATATTGCACTTTTTAATTTGATCTTCGCTAGGCACCATCAGGGTAAATTCATCCTAAGAATCGAAGATACAGATCAAACCAGAAGCCGACCAGAATATGAACAGAGTATTTATGATGCCCTTCACTGGGCTAATATCTCGTGGGACGAAGGTCCTGACATAGGTGGACCGTACGGCCCTTATCGGCAATCTGAAAGAACTGCTATCTACCGCGAATTCGTTCAAAAACTCCTCGATAACGGGAAAGCTTATAAATGTTTTGCTACGGCTGAAGAGCTCTCTGAAATGAGGGAAGTCGCCTCTAAACTTGGTAAAAAAGTTGGGTACGATCGCCGCTATCGTAATATGACAGAAGAGGAAATCAAAGAAAAAGAATCCCAAGGATTACCTTATGTCGTGCGTTTAAAAATCCCACTAAAAGGGGATTGTATCTACGAAGATGCCATCAAAGGCAAAGTGGTCTACCCTTGGGCCGATGTCGATGATCAAATCCTTCTAAAGTCAGATGGATTTCCTACCTATCATCTTGCGAATGTTGTCGACGATCATTTGATGAAAATTACACACGTTATCCGCGGTGACGAATGGATGAGTTCAACTCCAAAACATATCTATCTCTATGAAGCTTTCGGATTTACGCCTCCTGTATTCATGCATATGCCGCTTCTTTTAGGAGCAGATGGCCGTAAGTTATCTAAAAGAAGAAATCCCACCTCTATTTTCTTTTACAAAGAAACTGGATATCTTCCTGAAGCATTTGTAAACTTCCTGACTCTAATGGGGTATAGCATGCCCAACGAACAAGAAATTTACTCGATCGAGCAAATAATCCAAACTTTTGATCACAAACGAATAGGAGTTTCTGGAGCATTTTTTGATGTAAAAAAATTGGATTGGGTCAATCAACAATATTTAATTAATTCTTTAGATGAAAAAGCTCTTTTAGAACGAATTAAATCTTGGGCTTTCAATGATGAATTTATGATGCAACTGATGCCACTTATCAGAACTAGAATCAAAACATTTTCTGATTTTATTGAACTTTGTGGGTTTTTCTTTGTCCAAAATCTCAGCTACTCTCAAGACGTTCTATGCCCTAAAGGGATCGCAATGAATGAATCTGCTTCTATAATTCAAGCCATCATCTGGGCTTTAGATGAAGCCGAAGACTGGAACCGTTCAGGGATCGAACAGGCCTCTCACCTCGTTGCTGAAAGATTTGGCCTCAATCATAAAAAATTCATCATCCCCATTCTTTATGGTGTGGTAACAGGTAAAGTACAAGGACCCCCGATTTATGACTCATTTAATATCCTAGGCAAGGCAAGAGCAAGAGCCCGCCTACTTAGGGCAATTGAATATTTAGGGGGCTTATCAAAATCTCAAAATGATAAACTCGTATCTGCTTGGAAATCAGCTGATTGTAAGTCAATCATCCAATAAAAAAATAGCTAGCTCTTTATTCTATATCCGCTGCTTCTATATGATAGTAGCGGATATAGTTAAGATTTAGTCCACACAGCAAGCTGGGTGTTCTGCTTCGGCGACGGGAAATTTTACTTCTTGCAAAGAATGGTTATCTCCCATGATGAATGATCGATTATAAGCTGTAGAAGCACAGGAAGTTAAAAGAGAAATTAAACAAATTGCCAACAAAGTTCTCATAAAAACACCTTTAACAAATCTTAACAGTTCCTTATTTTTAATTAGCTGAAAATGCAGAGTTTGTCCATGAGTAATCAAATAGAAATTTCATCCCCTTTAAAATCAATCTATTCCAAATCCAACCCCTATATCTCCAAGATCTCTCAAAGAAAACTTCTATCCTCAAATGATTCAACAAAAGCGACTTATCACGTCTCACTTGCTATCGATGACACGGTAGAATTTAAACCTGGCGATTCAATCGGAATTTACCCTGAAAATCCTTCACATGAAATAACCCAGCTGTTATCCCTTTTAAATGTTTTAAATTCCCCTTCCGATTTACAAATTTCTGAGCTCAAGAAAAAAAACCTACAGCTTGTCACCTTAAAATTTTGCCGTTTTATCATGTCTTTTATCGATTGTGAGACGCTTAATTTACTCGAACAGTCTTTACAGTCTGAAGATTATTTAAAAAGTCACGATATTTATTCTTTTTTAGATACTTACAAAATTGTAAAGCCGCTTGATTTTTCTGAATTCTTGCTTCACTTATCCCCTATGGCCCCAAGATTTTATTCCATAGCTTCATCGACAAAAGTGTACCCAAGTGAAATTCATCTTCTAATCAAAACTTTCAACTACGACATAAAAGGGCGCCTGATATCTGGTCTTGGAAGCTCTTTTCTTTGCAACTATGCGCAAGAAGAGACAACCCCCATTCCATTTTTCATTCACCCGTCTAGGAATTTTTGTTTGCCTTCTGATCCCTCCACCCCAATCATCATGATTGGACCAGGAACTGGTGTTGCACCTTTTAAAGCTTTTTTAGAAGAGCGATTTTTTCAAGGAGCTGATCAAAATTGGTTATTTTTCGGTGAAAGAAACCGCAATTGTGATTTCTATTATGAAGATGAATTTACAAAATATGAAGGAGAGGGTTTTTTAAAACTTTCTTTAGCTTTTTCGAGAGATCAAGCACATAAAATCTATGTTCAACATCTTATTTTAGATCAAATGGACCTATTTTATGATTGGTTATCAAGAGGCGCTATCGTCTATGTTTGCGGGGATGCCAAAAATATGGCCAAAGATGTTCAAAATGCCTTATGTGCTATTTTTGCAAAAAAAGAACTCCTTAGCGAAGAACAATCTTTAGAACGCTTTAAAGAATTAAAACGTCAACAAAAAATTATTTTTGAAGTGTATTAATCTTTTAAAAAAGTGATCAAACAAAATGATTGAAGCCCTTCTCCTTCAGAAAATTTTGTGAGATGATTTCCTGATGTAATAGTAATTCCAACAGAATTTTTTTCAATTTTCAAAATCAAAGAAATACTTTCTCGAATTAAATCTATCATTGATTGCAATCTCGGTTGGGAGCCTTCTAAACTGATAGCAACATGATTAATTTTATACCCTCGAATCGTTTTAAGAGCTTCTTCAACATATCTTCGACTATCAGCTATTTTTAATTGATGACACATCTCGATTGCGACTTTTCCAAGAATAGGGACGTGAAAAACAGAAGTAATGGCATTACAAATGCTGTGTAAAATCACATCCCCATCAGAATCAGCTTCAAACCCCTTACTTTCGGGAATAATTACTCCACCTAAAATACAGGTTTTGTCATTCTGTTTGGAAAATCTATGGCTATCTTGCCCCAAACCTATTTTGATCGACATGAATTTAAATCCTTCTGAACTCCATTTTGCGAATACTTTTTTCGAAATCGATTTAGGAAATCATCATCTAAGTATAGAACAAGCACTTTCCCTACATCCCAATTTTTTTCAACTCCAGTTTTTACCTCTCTTATATGCAAAAAAACAAGCATTTTTTCTCTACTTAGGTCAATTAACAAAAGACTTAAAAAATGGGGTTAATTTAAGCACTTTAAAAGAAATACCATCACCTTCAATAGAAATGTGGGGATGCTCAAATTGTATCGATGAGTTGAAAGATTCCTATTCAGCTGTTATTTCTAATGAAATCTCCTTAAGTCTCATACATGATATTTCCTCTAAATTGTGGTCATTCCCTTATTTAAAAAAATATGTCCCTCAAGCTGAAATTATTTACACTGAGAAAGAATTGTGTGAATTTTTCGAGCATCGGTTTTTCCCATGTGTCCTAAAAAACCCGCAAGGATTTTCCAGCAGAGGAAACACTGTCATTTTAGCAAAAGAAAAAATAACTGAACTAGATTATAAAAAATTAAAGCTACAACTGACACTAAATCCCCTTATAGTAGAACCTTGGCTCAATCGGATTCTTGATTTTAGCACACAATGGATGTTAACAAAAACTCAAATTGAATGTTTGGGAACTACTCTTTTAGTCAATTCTAATAGAGGCTCTTATATGGGGAACATTTTTAATCCAGAAGATCGGTTTATGTTAAAAACTCTTGAACCTATCGAATTACATTTTCAAGTTGTAAAACCAATATTAAAAGAGCTTCAAAATTTAGGATTTCAAGGGAATCTCGGGGTCGATGCATTTTTTTATCAAGATGGCAATCATATTCTTTTACAACCGATTGTCGAAATCAATCCGAGAAAAACAATGGGATACGTCACGTTACAATTAGCAGAAAACCATCGCTTTGAATCCCCTATTTTTTTAAGATTACAGAAAGCACAAAATTGCCTTTCTCCACTGTTGCCGGAAGAAATAATCGTTCATAATAAAAAGATAAATTTTAAGAAAAATCTAACCATAGAAACTCATCCTGGAGTATTTGCACATGCAAGTTTTGAAAATATGCGGTGGAACACCTTTAAATGGCACTATTGAAGCCCAAGGTGCAAAAAATGCCATTACAAAAATGATTGTTGCATCATTAATATCAGATCAGCCTTGCATTTTTAAAAATGTCCCTAATATCACAGAGGTGCAAATTACCCTAGATTTGTGCCAGGAACTTGGAATGCAGTATACCTGGAATAAGCAAACTAAAACTTTAGAAGTAATCACACCATGTCTAACATCTACTTACATCCCTCAAAGATTTTCCGGGGCTAATAGAATCCCAATTTTGCTTATTGGAGCGCTACTTGGCCGCACTGATGAAGATATTGTAGTGCCAACAGTTGGAGGTTGCAAAATTGGAAAACGCCCTGTCGATTTCCATATGAACGCCCTACAAGCTTTAGGCGCAACTATTGAACTCCGAGACATGAAAAAAGATGGGGCTTATTTTGCTCATGCTCATGAAGGCCTTAGAGGCTGTGTTGTCGAATTAGATTATCCCTCCGTAGGGGCAACTGAAAATACTATTTTAGCAGGGTGTAAAGCGAAAGGAATTACAACTATTAAAAACGCTGCGATAGAACCAGAAATCTTGGATCTCATCTGTTTTTTGCAAAAACTTGGCGTGATGATTTTTTTAGATTGTGATCGCACAATCACTGTCAAAGGAACAGATAAGTTTTACCCTACAATCCATGAAGTTCTGAGCGATAGAATTGAAGTCGCTTCCTATGCTATGGCCGCTATCAGCACTAAAGGAAAAATTTTCGTTAAGGGAGCAAAACAACTTGATTTAATGACATTTTTAAAACCCTATAGAGAAATCAATGGGGGCTTTACTGTTTATCCAGACGGGATTGAATTTTTTTATCAGGGCCCTCTTAAAGGTAATATCACCATTGAAACAGATGTCCATCCAGGATTTCTAACTGACTGGCAACAACCTTTTGCAGTTGTTCTCACTCAAACCGAGGGGCAATCTGTAGTCCACGAAACTGTATATGAAAATCGTTTCGGGTACACAGAAATTTTAAAAGAAATGGGAGCTAAAATCTCCTTATATAGTCAATGTCTAGGAGAAAAATGTTGCCGATTTAAAGGTAAGAACTTCCTACATAGCATAGTTGTATCTGGCCCCACAAACTTAAAAGGTTGTGAAATAAGCATACCCGATCTCAGAGCAGGCTTTGCCTATGTCCTTGCAGCTCTCGTAGCTGAAGGAGACACAATATTAACTAACCTTCACTACTTAGAAAGGGGTTATGATAATTTAGTTGGAAAATTGCAAGCGTTGGGCGCAAAAATTGAACTTTTAGAAGTAAAAGGCCCTCTGCCTTTAGATGAGATCGTTTTAACCAAGGAAATTGCAGCCTTGTAGTTTCCCTTTTAGTCAAATTCTGGTATCCTTATTGCCCATCTATTTTTACTTTGGCTACAAATGGAACTTTGGAAAGTTAAACTTAAAGAATCATTTTCTAAATTAAAAGATCTAATACAATACTTGGAGATCACTGAATCTGATGCACTTAAGCTTATCAATCGACGAGAATTCCCCCTACTAGTCCCTTTAAGGCTCGCAAGTAAAATGGAAAAAGGATCCATCATCGATCCACTATTTCTACAATTTGTTCCTCTATATTTAGAAGAAAATTCATCCCCTTCCTTTTCTTGTGATCCGGTGCAAGATCTATTATTTAAAAAAACACCTCTACTGCTGCACAAATATTCCCACAGGGTCTTAATTGTTACAACCCAAGCATGTGCGATGCATTGCCGCTATTGCTTCAGACAAAATTTCGAATATGAAAAACCGACGGAATACGATCAAGAGATCGACATCATCCAAAATGATAAATCGATTCAAGAAGTCATCTTAAGCGGAGGGGATCCATTATCAATTCATGACGATAAGCTACTCAAATTGATTTTGCGCCTTAATAAAATCGAGCACGTCCAAATCATCCGCTTCCACACGCGATTTCCCATCGGAATACCTGAGAGAATCACCCCTTCATTTTTGAATGTATTAAAAGAGAGCACAAAACAAATTATTTTTGTCATTCATTCAAATCACCCAAAAGAACTCGATTCAGATGTCTTAAATAGTTTGAAATTGATCCAAACGCTCAATATCCCGATCTTATGCCAAACTGTGCTTTTAAAAGGTGTCAACAACTCTTTTGAAATATTATCAAAACTTTCATGGAAGCTTATTTCAAACGGTATAATTCCTTATTACTTACACCAACTTGATCCTGTCCAAGGAGCTATGCATTTTGAAGTGTCTAAAGAGGAGGGAAAAAAGCTCATCGAAAGTCTTCGAGCATCTTTGCCAGGTTATGCCGTATTTAAATATGTGCAAGAAATCCCAAAAGAGCGTTCTAAAACAGCTCTTTTGACTAATTAAAGAAAAGCTTGAGATCGACTAATTTTACATCCGATGCATCAGCTGGATGCCTAAGATCGAAAACCCATCTTCAAACACCTTTTGTGTAAGGTGACAAATTAACAGCCGGCTTTCTTCCTTTGAATCCCCTATCACCTTACAATCTCTAAAAAAATTATTAAACTTTTCAGCCAAGTGATAAAGATAATCGCACAACCTATTGGCTAAAAGCTCTTCTTGATAATCTTTTAAACACTCCCCAAATTGTCTGAGATGAATCGCTAAACTTATTTCAGATGGATGATCTAAATAGATGGCGATATTTTTTAATTCTTCATCGAATGGTTTTGACGCTTTCTTTTTAATGCTTAAAATTCTGACATAAGAATAAAGCAAAAATGCTGCGGTATTCCCTTCAAATTTTAACATCCTATCATAGCTGAAATGATAATCTTTCATCCGGTGGCAGCTCAAATCAGCATACTTTAGAGCATTAATCCCAAGGGCTGTAGAAAGCTGATTTAATTCTTCTGAACTAATCCCTTCAATCCTCTCTTTGATGATTAATTTCGCTCTACGACACGCTTCTAACAAAAGATCCATAAGACGAACAGTTTCTCCGGAACGCGTTTTAAATTTTTTCCCATCTTCTCCTAAAACAACCCCAAATCCAACATGTTCAATGCGCGTTGTCGCATTTTCCAAAATCCCAGATTTTTCAGCTGCTTTGAAAACCATATCAAAATGTAATTTTTGTCCCGCATCTACTACATAGATAATTCTATTCGCCTTTTCATTTTGGATACGATGGGCAAGCGCCGCCAAATCTGTTGTAGCATAGTTGTAACCGCCATCAGATTTTTGTATGATCAAAGGCAAGGGTTTTTTATCGATTGTTTCAAAACCCTCGAGAAAGACACATGTTGCACCTTCAGATTCAACAGCTATGCCTTGATGAACAAAATGTTGAACAACTTCTTTTAAAAAGGGGTTGTAAAAAGACTCCCCTCGTTCAATTAATTTGACATCCAAAAGAGCGTAGATCTCTTCATAAGCTACTCTTGAAATTTGACAAATTTTTTTCCAAGCGGCAATCGCATCTTTTTCACCTGATTGTAAACTGACTACATCGAGCTGAGAGATTTTTTTAAATTCAGCATCGACATCAAAAAGTTTTTTAGCTTCTCGATACCACCCCATTAAAGTTTCAATATCGATGTTTTTTTCCTGTGTAAATACTTCAGGGTGAAATCTCTTGATATATGCAATTAACATCCCGAACTGAGTTCCCCAGTCTCCAATGTGATTCAATCGCAAAACAGAATAGCCTAAATACTCAAATAATCGCGCAATCGATTCCCCGATAATCGTAGACCTTAAATGGCCTACATGAAGCTCTTTGGCAATATTCGGGGAAGAAAATTCAACAATCACTTTTTTATGAGGATCGCCAAGCTCAACACCTAATTTCTTAGATGTGAGCATACATCCTAACTGATACTCAAGATATCGAGATGATACCCAAATATTGATAAAACCAGGGCCCGCAATTTCTATTTTCTCAAAATGCTCTCTATCTGGTAGATGTTCGATGATTGCTTTTGCAACTTCTCGTGGATTCAATTTCATTTCTTTAGCAAGTTTCAATGCGCTATTACACTGATAGTGCCCAAAATTTTCCTGAGTACTCTCTGTTATTTCAGCACGAAAAAGGGGGATATGAAATGCTTTTTGGATCCCGATAGAAAAATTTTTTTCTAATTCAGTTTTTAAATTTTGCATATTTTGTGTTGATGGTGAAAAACTGGTGGTTCTACTCTTTTATCTATTCCTTGCCGGATCCTCTCCTCAGCTAATATCAACGCTGCAGCCTCTGTTCCAATCTGTTTTGATTTAGCTAGAGTATAAATTGTCTGCAATCTCAACGGAATTTTAGCTACAGCATCTCTTGCTGTTGCAGAATCATACCCTTGTTGTCTAATCTCAATAGATACATTCAAGAGCCCTCCTGCATTGATTACAAAATCAGGCGCATAGAGAATACCTGATTTTAACAATCTTTCATCGTCTTTTTCATCTAAAAGTTGATTATTGGCACAACCTGCTACTAACTTACACTTTAATTTTGGAATATGATTTTGGTTAATTATACCGCCCATTGCACATGGTGAAAAGATATCACATTCTGTTTCAAATACTAAACTAGGGTCTATCACCTTAAGTCCAAATCTTTTTTGAATCGCTTTGATTTTGAGGCTATCGATATCAGAAATTAAAACTTCTGCTTGCTCCCAAAAAAGCCATTCAACCAATTTCTCTCCAACTGCCCCTAAACCTTGAACTAAAATCCTTACCCCAGCCAAAGATTCTGAGCCGGTTAAAAACTTCCAAGAGGCTTTTATCCCCAAATAGGTCCCCCAAGCTGTGAAATAACTCGGATCTCCGCTGCTTTTCTCATGATCGAGTCCGACGACATATGGGGTTATTTTACTAATGATTTCAACATCTTTTGTCGAACACCCGACATCCTCTGCACAAATATACTCCCCCTCTAAAGAATCCACAACCTGAGCAAATGCCTCTAAAAGCTGCTCAGTTTTTTCCCCATTTTTTGGATTTGCTATTATCACGCTTTTTCCTCCGCCTAGCCCACATCCAGCTATAGCAGATTTATAAGTCATCCCTCTAGAAAGTCTCAAAACATCTTTCAATGCCGTATCGAAATCAGAATAAGGATGAATCCGAATTCCTCCTAAAGCTGGACCAAGCGTCGAATCATGGATGGCGATAATCGCTTTTAGCCCAGATGAATCTTCTTCAATTTTTATTACTTTTTTATACCCAGGAATAGGCAAGATCTCTTGATGAATAGATAACATAGTCTCAGTCATAAATAAGGGGGCTCCGCAATATTTTTTCTCTAAACCATAAAGTATAACAACAATTTTTACTTCTATCAATATTTCTAACTATCATATCCCAATTGTCATAGCCTTACAAAGAGGACGTTTAATTTCCTTCTGGCATTTGACTTGAATATATAGGGAGGTTAAGTTATTCTTGTTTGTTCAAAGACAAATCCCCAATATGAATTCTTACACCAGTTTGAGGTAGCATGGCAGCTTTTGTCATAACAGAATCCCTTAAGACCGAACTAGTAAGATTCTTGCAAAAGAATCCTAAAGCGGATTTATTGACCACGCTTTTATACTTTTTATCGAAAAAGTACACTATGAAACCAGTCCTCTATATACGAGAAAAGACGATTTTTCAAGGCGAAAATGAGCTGATTAAAAATCTAGAAGCTCAAGGTAAAATTTGGCGGGAAGCTGAAATTAAAATTGAAGTTGGGCAACCAGTTGTCAATGAGCAAACCAAAAAAATTTACATTTGTCCTTATTCAGGCAAAGTTTTTGGAGATAATACTCACCCCAATCCTTTAGATGCGATTTACGACTGGGTGTCTAAATGCCCAGAAAACACCGAGCGTTCCCAAGGTCTAAAGGTGAAAAAGTTTTATGTTTCAGAAGACCCGGAAGTGATCAAAAATTACATCCAAAAGCGCAAAGAACCTGTCAAAAAAATAGTATACTCATCGGTAATATCTGGAAAAATTTTTAATAGTAAAGAAGCTGTAATTGAAGATTTTAAAGCGAATCAATTAAAAGAGATCCCTCTATACGAAGTTCCAAATCAAAATCGTTTCCAGATCGAATCTCAGCTTTTGAAATTTATTCAAACATATATTCAAGAGTCTAAACTAGCTGAGTTTGTCGAAGCTATGAGCGAGATTAAAGAGCTAGAAGCCTACGCAAAAAGTTGGTTAGAAGAATAAAACTCTCATGTCATTCCTAGATTTAAGGCAAAATCGCTTTTGCATATTAACCGATTATGAACAAACCTTAAATCTAGGGATGACATTAGCAAAACATCTCACAAAACCAACAATTTTATTTTTATACGGAGATTTAGGAAGTGGAAAAACTTCATTTTCTAAAGGCTTCATACATGAAAAAACCAAAGAGCCACTATCTGTGATTACCTCTCCAACATTTGTTTACATGAACTTATACGAAGGAAACAGCAACAAAGTTGCTCATTTTGATTTGTATCGCCTAAACTCTAAAGCAGATTTTTTTGCATTAGGATTTGATGAAATGCTTTTAGATCCTATCTATTCTCTGATCGAATGGCCTAATGTCATCGAAGACTTAGAACTACCGCATATCCAACTCAGATTTTCAGAAGTAAATGGATTTAGGAAAGCGGAATGGATAGGAGGTGAATTTGAGTAAATTGAATTTACGTTCACTAAAATTTGTTACTAGCATGGCAAGTACACAAGATTTTGAGCGGTTTGCAAAAAAATCTAGGCTCAAGCACTTTGCTTTTGTAGGAAAATCAAATGTTGGAAAATCATCTTTGATCAATCATTTAGCGCAAAACAAAAACTTAGCTAAAGTATCTTCTACCCCTGGAAAAACTCAACTTGTCAACCTTTTTGAAATCCCCGAGTGCTTAATTGTCGACTTGCCTGGATATGGATTTGCTAAAGTAAGTCAGAAGATTCGCTATGATTGGAACATCTTGATGCAAGAATATTTCGATTATTTCTATCAAAATTTAAATGTCTTCATTTTAATTGACCCCAAAAAACCCATTGGAGATGAAGATTTCAAAATGATCGAAATGTGTGTAGCCCGTCAAATCCCCTATGCCATCATTTTTACAAAAATCGATCAAATCCCTAAAACACTTTTAGAAAAAACAATCAGACCTCGACTTGCCGAACTGCGCGCTTTTTTAAATCGAGAACCTGATTTTATTTTGCACTCTAACCAATCTCCTGAAGGTAGAAATGCCATCGCTTCTTTGATCGAATCTAACTTTAACCAAATGGGATAACTTTTCATGAGTATCGACCAAGACATTTTCATTTGCCTCGATTGCGAAACTACTGGACTAGACCCCAAAAACGATCGAATCATCGAAGTAGCCGTTAGAAAATTTACCAAATCAGAAATATTAGAATCTTTTGAAAGCCTGATCGACCCAGAATGTATTATCCCGCAAGAATCAATAGATATTCATCATATTCAACAATCACAAGTGGATGGTCAACCTAAAATCCAGGAAGTTTTACCTAGAATTTTATCATTAATTGGGAATCACGTAATTGTTGGACATGGAATTAAATTTGATGTTCAACTCCTAATTGAAGCGGCTAAAAGACATCAAATTCCCTGTACACTCGATAGAAATAAGCTGATCGACACCTTGAGATTAGCTAGATTATATGGAGAAAGCAGCGTCAATTCTTTAGAGATGCTTCGACAACATTTTAATATCCCTAATGAAGTCGCCCATAGAGCTATGAGCGATGTCGTAGTCAATATTCAAGTCTTCTATCATCTAGCAAAAAAATTCACATCTATTCATCAAATTTTAGAACGGCTTAAAAATCCAATTAAGATGAGAACCATGCCATTAGGAAAACACAAAGGACGATTATTCAAAGATATTCCTCTTGATTATTTGAATTGGGCTGGAAGACAAGATTTTGATGAAGACCTCCTTTTTACAATCCGATCAGAACTTTCGCAAAGAAAAAAAGGGAATATCTTTGGCCAAGCTTCTAGTCCTTTTGCTGACCTTTAATTTTCTATTTTCAGGGATCCTAGGGTATAGAAAAATTGAAAAATCCAATCCGAAAGTAGTGGCTCACATTTTAGAATTTGACCCTTCTGAATTTTCCCCAAAAATTATTTTAGGCGGCAATTCCTCAGTGGGTATTGAAACTGTAGCTTCAATGGTCAGACGAACAAATGCAATCGCTGGCATTAATGGAGGATTTTACAAAACAGGACTCGATATCGGAGCAAACATCGGATTGCTAGTAATAGATAAAAAACCTGTTAGCCATTTCGAAAAATCTAAAGCAGCTATCGGCTGGTCGATCCGATCGAAAGCTACGCAAATCGATCAAATCATTTCTAAAATCACTTTACATATCGGGCTTACTCCTATTTTAATTACTGGCTTCAATCAAGAGCTCAAAATTAAAGGGATAAACCTCTATAATCATCACTACAGCCGCTCTACTTTAACTCCTTTAGGGACCAAGGAATACCTTTTGAGCCCTGATAAAAAAATTTCTTATCTTGGAGAATCGGGAAATAACGAAATTCCGAAAAATTGTTATATTCTGAGTTTTGAAAAATCTCTTCCTAAGCTATCTACCGCGTTTATCAATCAACGTCATAACATCAGTTGTCAAGTTTATCCGCAAATAGACACTCCCTATCGACCACTTTGGAATAATTTTGATTACATCCTACAAGCTGGACCTATTTTATTAAAAAATTACCAAGAATGCATAGGAATCAATCACGAAAATATCCCATCTGAAATTGGGGAAAATTTACCAAAAGCAAGAACAGGGATAGGCGTCAAAAATAATGGCAACTGGGTCATTGCGATTATTGAAGCCTCTTCAAAGACTCATCCGAAAGGATTAACCTTGAAAGAACTGGCCAATTTTCTAAAATCATTAGGATGTAAAGATGCTATCAACCTCGATGGAGGAGGATCTTCAACTTTGGTGTATGAAGGTAAAAAATACTTTTCCCCATCGACAGTAATTTACCCTTTCGAGCATAAAAATATCATTTATATGCCAGTTGAGGGAGATCGCCCTGTTGGCAATGGAATTGTTATTACAAAAAAAGGCTAAAAATGGATCAGTTTTGTTTTAATCCCGAAAGAGTAGCCAATCAAAGAGTCGTCGTTAGAGTAGATTTTAATGTCCCTATGAATAATGGTAAAATAATCGACACTGGACGGATCGATGAAACAATACCTACTTTAAAAGCGCTTATTCATCATAATTGCAAAATAATACTGATTAGCCATTTGGGTAGCCCTAAAGGAAAAATAGATCCGAACCTGACTTTAAAACCTTGTGCGGAATATCTAGAAAAACAATTGAATCAGAAAATTTTTTTCTCTTCCTCTTCCACGCTTGAAGAAAATCAAAGTCAATCGCTGCATCTTCAAAAAGGGGAAATTCTCCTCATTGAAAATCTTCGATTCAACCCTGCTGAAGAACATCCTGAACTCAATCGGGATTTTGCATTTAAACTCTCTCAATTAGGAGATTTTTTCATCAACGATGCTTTTGCATGTTGTCATCGAAATCATAGCTCGATTGTCCCTATTTGCCAATTTTTCAAAAAAAATTGCATGCCAGGGCTTTTAGTAGAAAAAGAAATTCGCTTTCTTCAACAAATCTCATCTCATCCAAATAAACCCTACCTTGCAATTATTGGGGGAGCAAAAGTTGAATCTAAAATCAAACTTTTTGAAAAAATCATAAACTCTGTCGATGCAATAATGATTGTTGGAGGAATGAGCATCCCTTTTTTAAACGCAACCGCCAACATCCTCTACTCCCCTTTAGTAAATGATCAAGTAATTGAAATTGCTAAAAAAATTTTAGATTTAGCAAAAACTAAAAATATTAAAATTTTTCTTCCAATAGATCTCATAACTTCGGAAAGCACCAAATCTGATATCCATTCAAAAACTATATTAGTAGAAGAGGGTTGTCAATCTCCAAACACTCCTGTAGATATCGGCCCTAAAACAATAGATACTTTTACACGATTGATACCCCATTATAACACTATTTTTTGGAATGGTCCGGCTGGCGTTTTTGAAACCTCTCCCTTCAATCGTGGGACAAAAGCTATTGCTTCAGCGATTGCCAACCATCATTGCACAAGCGTTGTAGGCGGAGGGGAATCAGCAGCTGCTATAACCTCTTTTGATTTGAAAAATAAATTTACACACGTTTCCACAGGGGGAGGCGCATCAATTGAATTTATTGAAAATGGGTCTTTAATTGGGATTGAAGCTTTACAACTAGCCAATAGAAATTGAATGAGAGACTAAACTGATCATATCGTATAGCTAAATCCAACGATTTTATGCCATGAGTGGTAAAGTTAAAATTCTCGTAATATAAAAATTAAAAATTTAATTGACCCATTTAATTAATTAAACTTCTATTGTCAAATAAGAGGATTTCCTTATAATAGATCCGTTCAATGTCAATTTTTTTGATAAAAAACTAATCCTGCAGCGATAAGCTGCCTTACGAGGTTATTCAATGGCTCTTTCTTTGAGCTTTAAATATCTTAATTATCATAATAACCATCATAGTACTCTCGTATCCCCCAGTTTAAAAGTTCTTGTTAGCCTAAACACCGTACTCGATAAACCCCAGGATCATGCATGTCTGCAATAGCGGAATCCCCTTTCAGTAAGGTTCGCACTCTATTTTGGCCAATTCACAGATTTGAACTTAAAAAATTTATTCCTATGCTCTTAATCTATGCCTTAATCGTTTTTAACTATACGCTATTAAAAGGGGTTAAAGATGCGCTGGTTGTAACGGCTTCCGGAGCAGAATCTCTCCCATTTATCAAAATTTGGGCCATATTTCCAATGGCTGTACTCTTTACTTATCTCTTCACAAAACTATCCAATAAGTATAGCCGTGAAAAAGTTTTTTACATCATGATGACGATCTTTTTAGGGTTTTTCTTTGCTTTCGGATTTATTCTTTACCCATTCAAAGACATCATACACCCAAGTTTACTAGCAGCAAAACTGCAATCTCATCTGCCTGCTGGTTTTCAAGGATTAATTATGATCTTTAAAAATTGGTCTTTTACTCTTTTTTACGTCATGTCGGAGCTTTGGGGTGCAATGATCATGTCGGTTCTTTTTTGGGGTTTTGCTAATGAAGTTTCATCTGTAAAAGATGCCAAACGCTTTTACGCCATTTTAGGTGTTGGAGCGAATATTTCGACGATTTTCGCTGGCCAAGTGTCGGTATATTTGGCAAGACCCTCTTGGAATCTCTTTCCGATCTTTAAAAATGATCCTTGGGGAGAATCATTGGCTGTAACTTCTTTAATTGTAGTAATCTTTGGATTAGGCGCCATCTTAACTTATCGATGGATGACAAAACATGTATTTAAAAAATGCCCTGAAGGATTTGATAAAGAGCATGAAAAAGATCCACAGCCGAAACAAAAAATGAGCTTAAGAAAGAATTTCAAATATCTCGCAAATTCCAAATATTTGCTATACATTGCTGTAATTGTATTAACTTACAACATTTCATTAAACATGGTGGAAGTCGTATGGAAAGATCAAATCAAAAACCTTTATCCTAATCCATCAGATTACTGTGCATATATGGGGAATGTTTACACCTCTATCGGGATCATTTCTACAATAGTAGGGCTATTTATTACTGGTAGTGTCATCAGAAAATGCGGGTGGACAATCGGAGCTCTTGTAACGCCAGTTATGCTTTTAATTACATCCATTCTTTTCTTTTCATTTTTGATATTTAAAGATACTAAATTTGCTTATTTAGCTTTTGCTTTAGGATCAACCCCCCTTGCAATTGGTGTTTTCTTCGGATCACTACAAAATGCTTTATCTAGAACATGCAAATTCACATTCTTTGATACAACAAAAGAAATGTCCTTTATTCCACTTAGCAAAGAATCTAAGTTAAAAGGAAAAGCAGCTATCGATGGAATCGGATCTCGACTTGGGAAAACGGGCGGATCTCTAGTTCATCAATTTCTATTGATAGCATACGGCTCTGTGTCCTTGAGCACACCAATTGTTGCAGTAATTTTATTCGCTGTGGTAATTGCATGGATACTAGCAGTAAAAGCGCTTGGAATACAATTTGATGCATTAACCAAAAAAGAAGAGGAAGCTAGTCAATCTGTTCAGCAACCTAATCTTACAACCCAGCAACCTGTCACGAATGTTTGAAGCTATCAAAGAATTTATTTTGTCCCATGAGAGCTCAGCTCCATGGGTCATTTTTTTTTCCATTCTGCTAGCCGGGCTGAACCTCCCGATTAGCATAGACCTCATGCTGATATTAGTTGCTGTCTTAGCCGCTACTCATCTAGGGCATCTAAAAGTCACTCTATTTATTGCATTTTTCATCGGATGTTGTCTTTCAGCTTGGATCTCTTACTCTCTAGGCCGATTCATAGGATCCAAGCTTTTAAAAAAATTCTTCTCGGAACAAAAACTTTCTAAAATACACCATTTTTTAACAAAATATGGAACAATCACTCTATTAATTGGGCGCTTTATTCCATTTGGATTTAGAAATTGTCTATTTATGACATCAGGCTTCTCTAAATTGTCATTTTTAAAATTTGCAGTTGTCGATGCAATCGCTTGCTTTATTTGGTCAGCAACTTTTTTCACCCTTTTTTACCAGCTAGGCCAAAGTTTCGAAGTTCTTCAATCCCACCTTAAATGGATAAATATCGGGATTGCTTCGGCTTTGAGTGTGACTCTAATTGTATTTATTTGTTATAAGTACAAGAATCGTCTTTTTCCCAAAAAAAGCTCATGAGTAAAGAGTTATCAACATTTTTCTTTTATCTTTCTAATGCTCTATCTATTTCTAGAGCACCTCTTGCTTTTTTGTTTTTGAATCCAAGCCCCACCCTTAGGACTGTAGCTGTAATCTTAGCCATGATCACAGACTCAGTTGACGGTTTTTTAGCTAGAAAAGCTAATTCCACATCTCGCTTTGGCGCTATCATCGATCCCCTGATGGATAAATTTTTTGTTTACTTCATTCTCTCCATTTTATTCATAGAAAATAAAATTTCAGTAATTGAATGGCTTGCTTTTACATCTCGCGATTTTGCCCTCTTTATTTTTGGAGGATTTTTGCTTTTGAGTTCCTGTCTTGCCAGATATGAAGTGAAATCAATTATCTTAGGTAAAATATCCACTGCTCTACAGTTTCTTTTTTTAATTCTTTTATCTTGGAATATCCCAATTCCAACAATTACTTATCTTCTATTTATTCCACTTGCCATCAGCGCTTTTGGTGAACTTTTTTTCAACTACAAAAAAATCTATAAAGTTAAATAACATCTTACAACTCCTTTTCTCACAATTTCCGAAAAGTAAGTGGATTTTAGATGAGTGTCCTATTAAGCCGCCCTTTTTTGTTTAAGTTAAACTAAGGTTAATGTAGATTGAAAATGTTTTTCAAAAATACCGTACGGCATACGGAAAGGGTTTCGTAAAAACCCATAGCCTTGAAACGTGATACCCATACAAAACGAAAGTAACCCTGTGCTTTTGCAGGTTGTCGGCGGATTAAAGGAAGCTCCTAATCGTGAGAAAGGGACTCCCCTAGCTTTAACTGTGGGAAGGAAGTCAACCCCCAATATCTTCAATTCTTTTATTTTTCAAAATGAAGGTGCTTATGAATTTCATTCACGAATCAATTTTTGTTTCATCATTAAGAGCTTTTTGCAAAGTAATATTTGTTATTTTTGGTTTAGCCATCGGTTTTTTTTGTATTTCACTTGCTGCTGGTTTTATTTCTACCCCTTATGTAGACCCTTTTAAACCTCAGCTGCTAATATGCCCTGATGAAAATGGCAATAGTATGATCAACCCCCAAGCTCCAATCATTTTGAAAATTTCTATCGAAGGAATGATCGGCAGTAAAGATCTAAATACTAAAACAGTCACACAAGCTCTTAACAAAGCGAAAACCGTACTCAAACAAGATAAAATTAAAGGGATTTTCCTCATGATGAATTCCCCAGGAGGAACAGTGATTGATTCCGCTGGAATTTATCAAGCTATTGTAGATTTCAAAACAAGAAACAAAATCCCTGTTTATACATTCGTTGATGGTCTTTGCGCTTCAGGCGGAATGTACATTTCTTGCAGCAGCGATTATATCGGATCTACTTCAGAAAGCATCATCGGCTCTGTTGGGGTTCGCATGGGGCCGCTTTATAATTTCAAAGGTCTTATGGATAAACTTGGACTCGATGCTGCCACGATTACTCAAGGTAAAGATAAAGACTCTTTTAATCCTACGAGGACTTGGACCGCAACTGAAGGTGAAGATATCAAAGCTATATTAGCAGACACATACACCTCGTTTGTCGATATTGTCACTAAAGCCCGAACAAAGATGAATAAAGATGACTTAATTAATTCCTATGGAGCGCAAATCTTTTCAGCCAAAACTGCGATGAATTACGGCTATATTGATGAAAGCAACACTTCTTATTCAAAAGTGATGAAATCATTAAGAACCGCTAGTGGAATAGATGACAAAACTTCCTATCAAGTCTTAGAAATCGTCGCAATGCGTTCTCCTTTAGAAGAATTTTTCGATGCTAAAATAAAATTACTCTCAAAATCGGTAAAAGAACAAATTTTAGATTTCGAAACAAGAAATCCCATTTGTGACAAACTCTTTTACTTGATGGATCTTTAAACATGAGCAAAAAACAATTTTACATCGTCGATGCTATCGGATTTTTATTCCGTTCTTTTTTTGCAATTCGTGGGATGAAAGGTCCTGATGGAACTCCAACAAACGCTCTTTTTGGATTTATTCGATCGATCGAAAAATTGTTTCATGATTTTGAAATCAAAGATTGCATCGCTGTTTTTGATGGTCCTAATAATAAAGCATCTCGAATAGCCATCTACCCTGAATATAAAGGTCATCGCAGTCAAATGCCCGATGATCTTTATATTCAATTACCTTTGGCACATCAATTCTGCGAGCTCTACGGAATCCCTCAATTATCGATTCCAAATGTAGAAGCAGATGATGTCATCGGAACTATTGCAAAAGAAAAAGAATCTCAAGGCTACCACGTCCATATCATATCACAAGATAAAGACCTCTGTCAGCTTGTCGGTCAAAATATCGATTTGATCCAGGTGCATAAAGATAACCTCGTATTAGATACTAAAGGGGTAAAAACAGTTTATGGAATTTTACCTGAACAAATGACAGATTACCTCGCAATCATTGGCGACAGCTCCGATAACATCCCAGGTATACAAGGTTTTGGACCTAAAACTGCTGTAAAGCTTTTAGAAGAATTCGGCTCTCTAGAAGAGATTTACCGAAATCTCGAGCGGATAGAAAGCGATAAAAAAAGAGAACAAATTTTTGAATCAAAAGATGTAGCATTTTTAAGCAAGCAATTAGCTACTTTGCAATATGATATCTTAGTTCCGCAAGAAGATGAATTTTATCTTAAAAAAGATCCCAACACCCCCAAATTATATGCTTTCTATGAAAAATTTGGATTTAAAAGTTTAATCAAAGAAATTGACCCGAAAATCAAAGAAGATAAAAGCTCATTCCCAACAATTATACAAAAAATTATTGTCTCATCAGAAGAAGAGTTGATCTCCCAACTTAATAAATTAAAATCTTATCAAGAGATTTGTCTAGATGTAGAGTCTACCTCATTAGATAAAATACAAGCAGAGCTTGTAGGTATAGGTCTTGGCGCTAATGATCAAACACTTACTTATATCCCATTTAATGGTTCTTTATCGCCCGATTCTATTATCAAACACTTACAACCATTTTTTTCTAACCCAGACTTAAGTTTTTACGGCCATAACATCAAATATGACCTCCACGTTCTGAAAAACCACCACCTTTCCCCCAAAAATCTCTGTTTTGATACGATGATAGCTTCTTATGTTTGTCAACCTGAAAATCATAGGCATAATTTAGATGATCTGAGTTTAGAAATTTTAAAAATCAAAAAAACTCCCATAGAAGCTTTGATTGGTGAGGGTAAAAATCAAATTTCAATGTTAGAAGTGCCAGTCGATGCTTGTGCAAGCTACTGTATAGAAGATGTTTTAGCTACCATCTTATTAAAACATCATTTTGAACAAAAGATTCAAAAGCTTGATCTTTCGAAAGTTTTTTACACAATTGATTTGCCTCTCCTTCCGATCCTCTTTGAAATGGAACGACATGGAATTTTTGTCGATACTCATCAATTGAAAGAATTATCAGGTTATCTATCAAAAGAAATAGCTGCGCTTGAACATAAAATCTATCAGCTAGCTCAAAAAGAATTTAATATCAAATCCCCTAAACAACTTTCTGAAGTTCTATTTATCGATTTAGGCATCATCACAAAAACCAAAAAAACTACAACTGGATTTTCCACAAGTGCGGATGTGCTTGAAGAATTGAAAGATAAACACCCAATCATCCCTCTTGTATTAACCTTCAGAACACTAGAAAAATTAAGGTCAACTTATGTCGATGCACTTCCAGATCAGATACAACCTCGTACACATCGAATCCATTGTACGTTTAATCAATCTGTAACTGCAACGGGAAGACTCTCATGCCAAGATCCCAACCTTCAAAATATTCCAGTTAGAAGCGAAATCGGCGCTAAAATTCGATCGGCATTTTGTCCAAAAGATGCAAACTTTATTTTCCTTGCAGCTGATTATTCTCAAATCGAACTGCGCATTTTAGCACATCTTAGCCAGGATGAAACACTGATAAATGCTTTTAAAAAAAATGAAGATATTCACGCTTTAACAGCCTCTCTTATTTTTGAAGTTCCAAAATCTGAAGTGACTTCTGAAATGCGTCATAGAGCCAAAGCAGTGAATTTTGGGATCATTTACGGCCAGCAAGCTTTTGGATTATCCAAAGAAATTGGTATCAGCATGAAAGAAGCAGCGGAATTCATAAAAAAATATTTTGAAAGATATCCAAAAGTGGCAAACTTTTTACAAATTGAAAAAGAAAAAGTAAGACAATTAGGCCATAGTTGCTCCATTATGGGAAGAATCCGTCAAATCCCTGATATCGATAGCAAAAACCCGATGTTAAGAGCTCAAGCAGAACGCTATGCTATCAACACCCCAATACAAGGATCCCAATCCGATATCATCAAAATGGCTATGATAAAAATCGATCACGCTTTCAAGGTTCATCAATTAAAAAGTTTTTTAATCCTGCAAATTCACGATGAATTGATGTTTGAAGTGGAAAAATCTGAACTCGAGATCGTGAAAAAAATTGTTCAAGAATCGATGGAAACAATTTATCCAATGAAAGTTCCCCTTAAAGTAAACATCTCCGTAGGCAATAATTGGGGAGAATGTTAGAATTGAGGAAAGTAGCTGTTACTGGGAATCTTCACTCAGGCAAAACAACTGTTTGTCAACTACTTCAAAAGTATGGTGCTTTCGTTCTAAATTCAGACCTTATCGTGCATGAACTTATCCAAAAACCTCAAATTTCACAATCTATTATAGAGCTTTTTGGCAATTCATGCGTGAATGATTCAGGTCAAATCGATCGAAAAAAACTTTCAGAATTAGTGTTCCAAAATGAAGATTTTCTCAGGCGACTTGAACTTCTGATTCATCCTTTGGTTTTCGACGCAATAGTGAGTCGATATGAAGAAGAATCTGCTAAATCTGATCGGGAAACCTTGTTTGTCGTTGAAGTCCCTCTTCTATATGAGGTTGGCTGGCAAAATTGGTTCGACCTAGTCATTCTCGTAGTAGCAAGTGAAGCTATAAGAAAAGAAAGATTTTTAGCTGAAGGTAAAAAAGAATTTGATTTTTATCAAAAAAGTCAAAAACAAATAGACCCTATGATTGCGAGACAAAAAGCAACTTACACGATCATAAACGATCAAAATCTAAATCATCTGGAATCCCAAGTGATTTCGATATTGAAAGAACTAACTTATTAAAAACCCAATATTCAAACTTAAATTAAGGAATGGATTTTTTCCATGAGCTCAGAAGATTCAATCCAGGAATCGCAAGATCTCCCAACAAATCAAAAATTTCTTACTCCTCCAACTAAAACAGTTGCTGAGTCAAGACAACGCTACCATAAAAATCATGGCCATAAGCATCACCACCATCACCACCAGAATCAACATCACCAAAACGAAAATCAATCTGAAGCTCATAACGAAAATGGCGAGGCTTCCCAAGTTTCTACAATTGACCCTGCAACAGGAGAGCCTTATGTAGAAAATATCACCCGTATCGCAGACCTTCAGAGGATGAATATTGACCAACTGGCCAACTATGCAAAAAGTATCGGCTTAAAGAATCTTAGTTCCCTTACAAAACCTCAAATGGTTTTCGAAGTAGTAAAAACTTTATCTGAGCGGCCTAATGAAACTTTAGTCGGGGAAGGTGTTTTAGAAATCCTTCCAGATGGATTCGGATTTTTAAGATCCCCAAACTACAACTATTTACCTTCTCCTGAAGATATTTATGTTTCTCCAGCACAGATTCGCAGATTTGATCTAAAAAAAGGTGATAGCGTTTATGGAACTATTCGTTCTCCTAAAGAGAAAGAAAAATATTTCGCTCTTTTGAAAGTGGATCGAATCAACAATAAGACCCCTGACTTTGCAAAAGAAAGAATCTTTTTCGAGAACTTAACCCCTCTTCATCCCAATAAACGCATCATGATGGAAACAGGAAAAGACCTTCTTTCAACACGCGTTTTAGACTTAGCGTCACCCATAGGCAAAGGACAACGGGGCTTAATAGTCGCACCACCAAAATCAGGAAAAACAGTTCTTCTTCAAAACGTAGCGAATGCTATCGCTAAAAATCATCCTGAAATCTTTTTAATAGTCCTATTAATCGATGAAAGACCTGAAGAAGTTACTGATATGGTTCGGATGGTAAAAGGAGAAGTAGTTTCTTCTACATTCGATGAACCACCAGAAAGACACGTTCAAGTTGCTGAAATGGCTATTGAAAAAGCGAAACGCCTTGTAGAATATGGACAAGATGTTGTCATTTTATTAGATTCATTAACAAGGCTTGCTAGAGCCTATAACACTGTTCAACCTCATTCTGGTAAAATTTTAACTGGTGGTGTCGACGCTAACTCGCTACACAAACCGAAAAGATTTTTTGGCGCTGCTAGAAATATCGAACAGGGTGGTTCATTGACGATTATTGCAACAGCACTCATCGACACTGGCTCAAAAATGGATGAAGTCATTTACGAAGAGTTTAAAGGAACTGGGAATATGGAGCTTGTTTTAGACCGCAGGCTAGCAGAGAGAAGAACATTCCCAGCTATCGATCTCATCAAAAGTGGAACCCGAAAAGAGGAACTTCTTTTTCATCCGGTAGAACTAGAAAAAGTATATTATCTAAGACAGGCTATTGCAGATTTATCTCCGCTTGATGCCATGAATTTAGTCCTTGCTCGTTTGAAAAAAACAGGAAGTAACGCAGAATTTTTACTGTCTATTAAAGATTAATCGTTTACAGGGTTTGCAAGATAATTTAATCTCTAGTATGAAGCAAATTTTAGCAATCTGTGACCGGTCTAGTAATAAATGCTGAATAATGAAAATATACAAAAACCGTGTGTTCTGATCATCACCACAATGTGTGGTGGTGGTCATTTACAAGCGGCAAACGCTCTTAGGAATCGAATAGAATCTGAAAATCCAGATATTTCTGTATTGCAGATCGATATATTTAATGACTGGCTAGGTCGACTAGTAGGTGGATTTTTAACTCAAAGGTGGAACGCCCCTCTACGTCGTGGGCATAATTTCATCTCCCTAGCTTATTCTTATATTGGAATACCTGTGGCTGACCCGCTATTTTTCCTTCCTCTTTTTATCAGTGCACTTAAAACTTTTCTTAATCATAACATCATTCAAATCATCGACACCCAACCTGTTGGTACAGCTGCTATCAGTTTAGCTTTAAAAATTTCTAATCGATTGAAAAAACAATCCCTTAAAATTGAGAAAATTTTAACTGAGATCCCCACTAAAAGAGCGATTCATTTTTTTCATCCGCTTAAACTTCTACCTAAAAAACTTAAAGAACTAATAGAACTTCATATCGTTGAACCAATACCTGAAGAATCGAACTTTTGGAATAAATATTGCGGTCTAAATAATAATCAAATAAAAATTATCAAAGCTCCATTAAGAGAGGCTTTTTTTAAAATTCAAGAAATTGAAAATCAATTTTCTTTTTCTTTTGTCTCTGTGGAAGAAAAAAACCAAATCTTAAAGATTGCTAAAATTGATAGCCTGATCAGCAACGAAAACCCACTTTCTGTAAATTTACAACTTGGGACTCAGTGGGATGCTACTACAATTATGCTGGGATCACAACCTCAAACGCGCACAATTCAAAAATATTTAGATAAATTATCAAATATTGCTAGAGGCAATCCAAGTAGAGAATATATTATTTTTGTATTAGGAAATTCTAACATCAACGGCTGGAGCCAAATTAAAAAAATTTGGGAAGAAAAATTAGAAACACCTTCAAATTTTCATCCTGTTCTTCTATCGATGCAACAACATGAAACTGTTGCTCAACTTTTGAAATTTAGCGATAGAACAATCACGCGATCTGGAGGACTTACCTCTATGGAACTTTTAAAAGTAAGACAATCTCATGCACTCATTCATTCTGACATTCTAAAAGAAGGGAAGCCTGTACTTAAGAAAATGCCTCCTTGGGAGATCGGAAATGCAGAAATATTGATGCAAAGAATTGGGGCAAAAATCATCCACCCCGACTGCTTAGAATCTTTAGAATAACGCACTGACGAAGCCAGACCAATCTTTTTCATGTGCTTTTTTGAGTAAAACAGAGCTATCTGCCCCCAAAAATTTAGCAAAAGCTTTGATTTTATCTTCAAAGCCGGGAAGCTTACTTTCCTTATTCATATTGCTTCCAACCTCATCGACGATATTGGCCCATTTCAAATAGCTTTTTTTAATCGTTGCCATATGATGCCTTAATTCAGGTTGAGTGAAGATAACGGCTAAAAAATCCATCGGTGGAACATGCCTGATTTCATCCCCAAGCCGTAACATTTCCCCTCGTTTTTTAAGAAGGGATAATAAACTTTTTGATCCCATATCAGAGATAATTTTATTGATAATTTTCTTATCTCTTTCGGAAGCTGAAATAATAAATTGAGGCTCCTCATATAAGACATAATGAATGCGCTTATCGTTTGCTGGCTCTATTTCTAATTCTTCATAAAGAGCTGGTAAAAGTGTCGGCTTAGGAGTGAGGATACCTTCGATTTTTTCAAGAAACTCTGCTTTTTTTTCTTCAGTAAATGCCTCGAGATACTGATTCAGTTTTAATAAAACTTTTTCTTTATATTCAAAACTTTTATCGCCAATTTTTCTTTTGATTTCATTAAAAACAAAAGCTTTCAAATTAGATAATTCGAAATTCAAAACTTTGGATTTTACGTCTTTAAAAAGATATTCAAAAATCAATTTTGCCTCTTCCCCCTCAATAGGAACCTGAATGTGGTAAAGATAATTAATTGCACTTTCATCAGAAAATCTTTCTATCAAAGGAGAAGTTTCGACTTGAATTCCACTAAATACTTCTTGAAATTTCCCTCTTATGGTGTCATGAATGATTTCAACCAAAACAGATTGGAAAAAATTTTCTTCTTCTCCTTCAACTCTATAGATGCAGTAAAATTCTTGGGAAAAGGTTAAGCTCAACAAACTACAAAATATGCAAATCAATTTTCTCATCGTAAACCTTTTAATAAATCAAAAAAAAGCTTAAAGACTTAAGTTTTTTTTTAAAAGATAAAGGCTCTATTTTTTCATCCTCTATCTAATGGAAAGTGAGCTCTAGACATTATAGCTCTCAACTAAGGCATCAGGTTATAAAAAGAACAAAATAACGGTTAAGGATTAATTTTAATAATTATTTGTTTAGTTGAATTTTATGTAAAAATTTTTTATGAAGAACTTATCCTTTCATTATGAGGTTATTTATGTCAGAAAAAGCTCTTAAATTAAGCAAAATCAATTTTGGTATTGCTGTCGGCGCTACATGGGCGTTATTCACTATTTTCGGTGCTTGGGTTGCAATTTTCGGTTGGTCAAACACTTTTGTTGAAGTGATGTCATCTACTTATCCTGGGTATTCAGCAACTTTCTTAGGTGGTGTGATCGGTGCTATATGGGCATTCATCCACGGATTTATCAAAGGTTTCTTAGTTGCTTACTTTTATAATTACTGCTGCTGTAAAAAGTAATTTTTTTTGGAGTGGCTGTTGCTTTAAAATTCTTAATTTTGTTTTGATTAGAGAAAGTAAAAATCTTCAATCATGACAAATATTTCAATAGCCACTTCCATAATCGAAAGACTTCAAAATTTAGGTTACATTGCATTTTTTGCAGGAGGTTGGGTTCGGGATTACCTCCTCAATTTTCCTTCAGATGATATCGATATTGCAACTAATGCTTCTATTGAGGTGATTCAAGCCGTTTTTGAAAAGACACTTCCTGTCGGTGCCGCTTTTGGTATTATCATCGTTGTTGAAGAAGGGCACCAGTTTGAAATTGCAACATTTAGAAAAGAACGCGATTATCTAGATGGCAGAAGACCTCAATTCATTGAACCTTGCTCTCCTGAAGAAGATGCCAAAAGAAGAGATTTTACCATCAATGGCCTTTTCTATGACCCTTTGAAAAAAAAGCTCCACGACTTTGTCGGAGGTGAAAAAGATTTAAGAGCAGGCCTCATCAGAGCAATCGGCAATCCTAAAGACCGCTTTCAAGAAGATCGCTTGAGAATGCTTAGAGCTGTAAGATATGCGACCCGCTTTGGATTTCAAATCGATCACCCGACACAAGAGGCTATTATTCACCACGCTTATGAATTATTCCCGTCTGTTTCTAAAGAAAGGATATATCAAGAATTTCAAAAAATGGATCTTTACGGAACTTTAGGAGATTCACTTAAACTTTTACTTAAATATCACCTCTTAAAAGTGATCTTCAAAGAACTTGAACATCTTGAAAAAACTCTGATCCTTTCTAATATTGGGATGATAGATGAACTTCCTAAAAAAACTCCTTTGATTGCTAAGCTGTCTTTAATTTTTTATGGAAGACCTCTTGAAGAGAAAATCAAAGCGTTATCAAGCTTAAAAATTTCAAGGAAAGAACTTCAATTAATAGAATATCTAGATCATCTTGAAAAAGTTTTTAATCATCCTGATATAACTGACTATGAACTTGCCATCACATACTCTCATGAATTTTTCCAGATCGGAATTCATTTCTTCAAAAATATAAAAGGGATTAAAAAAGAGGCTATTCATCATGAAAAACATCGTGAAAGCTTAAAACCTTTTGTAGAGAGGATGATCCAAAAAAATCCTATGATACATTCTGAAGATCTAATTTTAGAAGGCATCCCAAAAGGGAAAATTATGGGATTATTGCTTAAAGAAGCAGAGAAAATCTCTGTTAATGAAAAACTCTTAGAAAAACAACCTATTTTAAAGAAGCTCAAACACTCAATTTATTGGCCTTTTAAAGATAATTAATGTCTCATCATCGAATGAATCAGCAGAATCTTTGAATAAGGCAATCTCTTTTAAGATGCTTTCTTTTATTTTAACTGGATCTTTCGAATCGATTTCTTGAATGAATTTCAAAAAAGCCTCTTTCCCAAACTGTTTGTCATAAGCATTCACGCAATCGATTAATCCGTCTGAATAAAGAACAAAAATAACATGAGGATCTAACTGAACTTTTTTTACTTCAATCTCGATATTTTTAACGACACCTAATGCTATTCCAGAAGTGTTTAATTCTTCAAGATAAGGAGATTGAAATTTAATCATCGGCAAATGCCCACAAGATGTATAACTCATTTCATAACTTTTCAAATCGATCCAACAGAAAAAAGCTGTAACAAAGGCATCTGTAAAACGCGTATCTTCACAAAACAATGAATTAGATTTTTTGATAGCTTCAGCAAAATCTTGTTCTACTGAAAAACTCATTTTCAAAAGTGATCTTAAAATTAAAGCATAAAAACAAGCAAATACCCCTTTACCAGATGTATCGGCTAAGATAATCACAAGATAAGAATTTCCATTTTTATCAATTTTATAAAAATCGATAAAATCTCCACCAACGAGTTTGGCAGGTTGAAAATAAGTTTCAACTTCCAGTTCTTTATAGCTGACTAAAATATCTTGCTGTAAAGTTTTTTGAACAGCTTGACCCAATTTTAATTCACTTTCTAATACTTCTTTTTTAACAGTTACATTTTTAATATCTTCAAGCACACTTTTCAAAGAATCGACCATGTGATTGAAATGATACCCTAAAAGATTGATTTCAAATCCAAAAGCAGTCTGTTGATACTTCGATTTTAAATCCCCAGATCCGACATTGCGCATTACTTGCAAAAGTTTGCTGATAGGACGTTTAAATCGTTTAGAAAAAAACCAGACGACCAATCCCCCTATCATTAAAATACCACCTAAAAAGAAAATTATAGCCCAAAACATCTTAGACCATTGTTTCTCTATAGAAATGGAACTCGAATCAACTGTTAATGTTAAAGGAGTTAGCGGGATTGATTTCACAATTGAAAAATATGTCTTATTTTCGAAAAAAAATTGATACGATCCAAAATAATCTTCCGTTTCTAAAAATTTGATTCCATCTTGCTCTGAAAATTCATCCGCATGCAATTGAATATTTCGATTCCTTAAGTTGAGATTTGTTGTCGCAATAATCTTTCCATCAACTACTAATGATGCATAAGAATTTAACCAATCACTGAAATAAAAGTTTCTTTTTAAATAATCTTGGGGATCAATTTTCACAATTAGAATAGAAGCCCCTTCTTTAAATTCTTGCGACCCATTTTCTATCCAATATAACCCTGATTCTTCATCAGGAGAATCAAAGTAGACGAGATTTTGACAACTGTTTTTTTGAAAATTAGAGTACAACTGAAACATCGTCGTCTCCAAAAGAGGCTTTGAAACGGCCAAACGGTTTATCCAAGTCCCATTTTCAAATAAATAGACATAGAGGCCTTGGTACCCCTCATTCTCCAGATAGCGCACCAGTTCACTATTAGGGATGTGCCCTTGCTGGATTTTATCTATTATGAGAGAATGAATCAGCCTAAGGTCATTATTAAGCCTTTCAAAATTTTTTTGAAAAATTTCTGTTTGCTCATTGGCCACATGATTCAATGTCGTAATGAATTGATGAAAATTAGAAACATACTCACTTCGCAACAAAATCAAGCTAAAGATTATTTGCGGGATGACCAAGAAATAAAAGCAAGTTAAGATGATCTTGAATACAAAAGATGATGATGGCTTGATATTCAATTAACACCCCTTAAAAAGATTATAAACCCCTGTTTTTGCATGCTAGCACGAGTAATCAGCAGTTTACAACACCCAATCGTTAAAAAAATCTGTAAGCTGAGAACAGACAGCCATTTTAGGAAAGAGAAAAATTTAACGATCCTCACTTCTGATGTCATCATAGAAGAAGTCAATCGATCACACGAAATAGAAACCCTTTTATATCTTCAAAAGTCCAATTTGAAAGATCAATTAAAAGCGAAAGAGATGATCTGTGTAACTGAGGATATCTTAGAAAAAACACAAGGTTATAAAAGCCAAGATACAACTTTGGCTGTTCTAAAAATACCGCCTTCGTCCAATAATTATACTTTCCCTTGGCTCGTATTAGACAACGTCCAAGATCCAGGCAATCTTGGAACGCTAATGCGATCAGCTCTGGCTTTTGGATTCAAAACCATCATTTTAACGCCGGGATGCTCCGATCCCTATCATGAAAAAGTCAATAAAGGCGCTAAAGGTGCAAATTTCCACTTAGACATCCATCAGATGACTGCGGATGACTTCCTCGTCCTAGCTAAATCTTTTAAAGCCACCCTATACTATGCAGATGCATCTGGGGAAAATATCGAATCGATCTCTTTTCATGATAAAAGCATCATCATATTAGGAAATGAAGGACATGGAGTTTCTCAAAATTTAAAAAGATGGGCTAATCCCGCTGCTATCAAGATGGAAAATCTCTCTGAATCCTTGAATGTTGCAATAGCCGGTTCCATTATGATGTATCATATTTATAAAGGTGCGTATGGTAAAAGATTTTGATCACTTTTCAGATTCTGAATACCGAAAAGACAATAAAGAGCAAAAGCGAAACCGGAAAGCATTAGAAAAAAAAGATCGTTCTAAATTCAAAAAATCTGATCAAAAAACCAAAGAACCATCGGAAAAATTTGAAAATCTCCCAATAGGAAGGGTAATTTCAATTGAGTCTGAGGGGGCTATTGTCTTTGAAGAGACTTCCAAAGAGTATTTTGTATGTGCTGTAAAAGGTTCATTAAAATATGAAGAAAGCAAAGAAAAAAATCTTCTAACAATTGGGGATTTTGTCTTATTTGAAAAACTCCCTTCGAATCAAGGTCATGTTGTTCAAGTAAAAAAACGAAATTCTACACTTTATCGCGCTGACAACTTC
>JACCDV011259683.1_pt1 | contig 46297 bp, 38 predicted proteins | sample 7446131 | NCBI WGS metagenome assembly JACCDV01 (sample SAMN15323448, study PRJNA562643) | freshwater metagenome | isolation source: river surface water | place: USA:Blue River Watershed | collected 2017-08-17
GCTTCTACTAAAGGATCCAATTGTAGTAAAAGTTTCAAACCTTTCTCCGTAATGGTAATTTCCATTTTACGGCGATTGATTGGGCAAACTTCTCGAAGTACTAATTCTTTTAATAACAATTTGTCAACTAAACGTGTGGTGTTACTGGTTTTCGCAATCATGCGTTCTTGTATCATACACATATTAGCAGGTTTTCCTTTTTGACCACGTAAAATGCGTAATACATTAAATTGTTCTGGGGAAAGGTCAAATGGTTTTAATAGCTCATTAAACTTTTCCGAAATGACATTTTGAGTATACAAAACATTTAGTAATGTTTTCTTCTCCATTGCCATTGGTGTGTTAGGTTTTATGATTTCTTCTATTCTCATTTGATGTTGTAAAATTTGTATGTACAAATGTAGTAATAATTTTATTTGTATGTACAAATGTTTAATAAATTTTTGTTAAAGTTTTAAAATTGTAATTTTTGATAGTACTTTTGAAAAAAAAAGATACAATGACAAACTTAGATCAAAATTCATGGTGGAGCCAGTTTTTGCAAGATGCAAAAGGTGTAATAGTAGATGTTCGTACAGAAGACGAATTTAATGACGGACATATTCCGGGTGCCTTGAATATCGACATATATAAAGGACAAGGTTTTATCTATAGAGTAGAGGAGTTAGATAAATCGAAAAACTATTATGTGTATTGTGCGGCTGGTGTGCGAAGTGCCAACGCTTGTAATGCCATGGAACAATTAGGTTTTGAAAATACTTTTAACTTATTAGGTGGTTTTTCTAATTGGGAAGGACCAGCAGAATAAAGAAATCCGCTGAAGAGCGGATTTTTTTTGGTTTGTATATACGTAATGTGATTTCGTGCTATCTTGACTTAGCACAATCAAACTATTTTACTTATAATTTATTTTGATGTTTCTTTGTAATTACTTAAAAAAGGCTCAGTTAAAAAGACATAATTAAAGTTAAAATATTGTAAATCTTCCGTAGCTTTTAAAATTTCTGAGTCTGTAAGGTTCTCATCAATATGATTTAATTTATTTCTAATTAATCCCAAAGGTAGAAGTTCGTTATAAAATTCTTGACTGAGGATATTATTTTCTACTAGTTCTTCAACAATTTCTTTTAATGATTTTTCTGATTTATCGAAGCCCTTGTTTATATATAAATTTAAAATTTCATCATAAATTTCATTCCAAACAGAAAAATATTTCTCAAGAAGCTCATTCTTTACTTTTACAACACTTTCAAGAACTGCACTTTTCTCATTTTTTGGAATTATTATTTTGTCAATTGAAATAATTGCTTTTTCAATTTTATCTTTTAAAATTTCAACAATTTCGTTTAATTCTTCAAATTCTGATTTAGAAATAAAACTATTATGAGCTATCAAACATCTCAATTCATATAGTCTTGTCCAATTTTTTGAAAGAAAACCATCCTCACAATCAACAAATTCATTAAAATATCTCTCCCAATTAGATTTAGGTATAAATTGATTAAAATACTCAATATCCAAACCTTCTAAATTTACTCTTTTCTTTAGTTCTCTAAACATTATTTCTGTACTTTTATTGGAATAAGGTTTGAATAGAAAATCAGCTAATTGAATAAAGTCGGTATCATGCAAGTAATTGTTTTTATCACGTTTATTTTTAATGTTATTTTTGACTTCAATAGGAGTGCTTTCATCACTCCATTCAAAACCAAATTTTGAAATCATAAAATACGTAATTAACTTTCTTAATAAGTTTTCAATTTTATTAATTTCTGGATATGCTAAATGTGAGTAATAATTGGATATGTCATCCCATATAATACTTAATTTGCCTTCTGTTTTGTATGTTAATTCTCTAATTATTTTTAATAATTCAAGAAAAGTCTCAATATTACTGGATTTTTTCGTTGAGATTTTTAGTTTAAAAAGTCTTTGGTTTTTGTCAATAATTTCATTTGTAATTAATTCATAATCAAATTTTAATGAATCAAAAATTAATTCATTATTTTTAATTTCAATTAAAGAATTTGACATCAACAAATTATTGAAACTATTAATGTTTTTCAGAAAATCACCTTTTATGTTATACGTAATTAAATATTCAATTTTTACACTCATTGTTGATGGATTATTTTTTATATCTTCAAAAATACTAAAAAAATCTTACAATTCCATCCAACAAAAAATCCGCTTTTCAGCGGAGTTATTTAATTTTTCTACGTTCTATATCTTAGCTATATCTTAACCATTCTCGCATTTCTGAAATTACTTCCTCATTTTTATGAAAATCACCTTCTTTAATATCGTTTCTGCCTTTTTCGATACCGGTTTGTTGTTCAGAAGATAATTGATATAAAGCTTGCTCAGTTAAATCAAATATAGTTTGAAGTGCTTTCAGAAAATTCAAATCTTTAGAATCTTTAATTCTTGAAATTAAATTCTTTTTTATTTGGGCTGTCATATCCATAAGCTGATTCATTTAGGTATTCTCAAAAGTAATAAAATATTTTGAAAGTTGTATTTAAGGTTTTATAAAAATTAAGAGTAATTTCTAAACAAAAAATCCGCTTTTCAGCGGATTCTCTTATGTTAATCGTTTTAATTTATTCTTATCTAAAAGCTTGATTTTCTTTCCAATCAACTCAATGTAATCGGATTTGTTTAATTCAGATAATAATCGAATGCAACTTTCTGTAGCAGTTCCAATCATTCCCGCTAATTCTTCTCTTGATAATTGAATATGTAGCGTGCCATCTTCGTTTTTACCAAAGGTATCTTCTAAGTAAATTAAAGTTTCGGCTAAGCGTTGGCGAACGGTTTTTTGCGCCATGTTGACCATGTGGTCGTCAGCATCTTTTAAATCATCGCAAATGGTGCGCATCACATTCATAGAAAACTGATTGTTTTGCGTAAAAAACTGCATGATTTCACTTCTTGGAATAAAACATACTTCCATGTCTTCTAATGCAACAGCACTTAAATTCGCAGGCTCATCACTAATCATCGAACGTTGCCCTAATAATTCGCCTGGTTTTACCAATTTTACAATTTGGTCTTTACCGTTATCGCTAAGTTTAGACAATTTACAAACGCCATCTTTTACACAATAAATTCCATTGGTAACTTCACCTTCTTCAAAAATAGGTTCGCCTTTTTTTATGGTGTAAGAAGTTTTACAATCGGCCATTCTAAGAAGTTCTTCTTTATTTAATGCCTTTAACGAACTAAACTGTCTTACGATACACTGTTCGCATTTACTCATTTTAAGAAATGTTTAGAGTTTGATACAAAGATAAGCAAAGTATGACAATTATCATATTTTGTTTTGTCGTTATGTTGGAAATTTGTTCACAGGTAAAATGAGCAAATTTATGGACACAGAAAATTGTTTCCATTGTGGTAATGAAATTATAAAAAAAGACGAGATTGTATTTGACGAAAAGAAGTTTTGTTGCAACGGTTGCAAAACCGTGTACGAAATTTTTAGTCAAAACGACCTAACCTGTTATTATGATTTTCAGGCAGCACCCGGCGCCACTCCACAAGACATTCAGGGCAAATATGACTTTTTAGATAATGAAGAAATTGGTACTAAATTATTGGAATTCCAAGAGCGTACAACACACATTGTTTCACTCTACATTCCTCATATACACTGTAGTTCGTGTATTTGGATTCTGGAAAATTTACAAAAGCTTCAACCAAGAATAAGTACTTCGCAAGTTAATTTTGGCGAAAAGAAAGTCCGAATTACGTTCAATCCTGAACAAACTTCTTTAAAAGATATTGTCTATTTATTGAGTTCAATTGGTTACGAACCTTATATTTCTTTAGAAAATTTTGATGAAGGCAAGAAAAAAATCGACCGAACTTTAATCTATAAAATAGGAGTAGCATTTTTCTGTTTTGGAAATATCATGTTGCTTTCGTTTCCCGAATATTTTGAAGTAGAAGAATATTGGATTGATCAATACCGAGGATTTTTCCGTTGGTTGATTTTCGGATTATCGCTTCCTACTTTTCTTTATTCCGCTTCTGGATATTACGTTTCCGCTTGGAAAAGTATAAAATCAGGCTTATTGAATATCGATATTCCAATTGCTTTAGGAATTGTGGTGATGTTCGTAAGAAGTACAGTCGATATCGTTTTCGATTATGGTCAAGGTTTCTTTGATAGTATGGCGGGATTGATTTTCTTTATGTTATTAGGAAAGTTATTTCAGAAGAAAACCTATGATTTCCTTTCGTTTGAACGTGATTATAAATCGTATTTTCCAATTGCAATTACGAAGGTTTTACCAAATGGAGATGAAGAATCAGTTCAAGTGTATGATATTCAAAAAGGAGACAGATTATTAATTCGAAATCAAGAATTAATTCCGGTAGATGGAATTTTAATTTCCGAAAAAGCATCTATCGATTACAGTTTCGTAACAGGTGAAGCAGTTCCGATTGAGAAAAAATCAGGTGATAAAGTCTTCGCTGGCGGAAAACAAATGGGAAAAGTCATCGAAATGGAAGTTTTATTTTCGGTTTCCCAAAGTTACTTAACCCAATTATGGAGTAATGATGTTTTCCAAAAACGCGTAGAACAACAACACAAAAACATTACCGATAGAATCAGTCGCTATTTTACGCCAGCTTTATTAGCTTTAGCGGTAGTTTCCTTTATTTATTGGATTTTTATCGATGTTCAAACCGCTTTTAATGTTTTCACTGCAATTTTGATTGTGGCTTGTCCGTGTGCATTGGCATTAACGGCTCCGTTTACATTAGGAAATGTGTTGCGAATTCTAGGCAAACGAAAATTATATTTGAAGAATGCTTTAGTTGTAGAACAATTAGCCAAAGTAGATACCATCGTTTTTGATAAAACCGGTACAATTACGACCAATAAAAAAACAGCCATTACCTACGAAGGAACGGAATTAAACGCTTCGGAATTAAGATTATTGAAGAACGTTTTAAGAGGTTCTAATCATCCTTTGAGTAGAAGGTTATATGAGTTCATTCCAAATCAAGAAAAAGTAGAAACTTCAAGTTTTGAAGAAATTATTGGAAAAGGAATTTTTGCAGAAATAGAGGGAAATTCCGTAAAGTTAGGTTCCTCACAATTTCTAAAAACCATGACCGAAAACACGCATAAGAAAACCAAAGTGCATGTCGAAATTAATGGTGTTTACAAAGGAAGTTACGTCTTCAATAATCAATACAGAAAAGGATTAGAGGAATTGTTTGCTGATTTGACCAAACATTATAATTTGGTTGTTTTATCGGGTGATAATGATGGTGAAAAGAGGATTTTAGAGAAAATGTTACCATCGAAAACGACTTTAGTTTTCAATCAAAAACCAGAACAAAAACTACAATACATCGAACAATTACAAAATGAAGGTAAAAATGTAATGATGGTGGGCGATGGATTAAACGACGCTGGAGCTTTGGCTCAAAGTAACTTGGGATTATCTATTTCTGAAAATGTAAATGTGTTTTCTCCTTCTTGTGATGGAATTTTAGATGCATCTCAATTTTATAATATTGCATTTTTCATGCGATACTCAAAAAATGCAATGAAGACAATTTACATGAGTTTTGGACTTTCCTTATTATATAATATTTTTGGATTAAGTTACGCTGTAACAGGTAAATTAGATCCTATTGTTGCTGCGATTATTATGCCATTGAGTACCATTACTATTGTAAGTTTTGTAACTATAATGACTAATTTATTTGCTAATAAGAAGTAATTATTTAAGAAAATTTTAATACATGATAAAAGTCATGTTTTATAAAAACGAGTAAAAGTAACTTTGTTAACACAATTTAAGGTATGAGTGTCATTTATTTATTAATCACAATTAGTATAATAGTTGCAGTAGCGTTTTTGATTGCTTTTATCAAAGCAGTTAAAAGCGGTCAGTATGATGACGATTATACGCCATCAGTTAGAATGTTATTTGATGATGAAGTTGTGAAAAAAGAAAATCCTAACAAATTAATACAAACAGAAAAACAAAAATCAATCTAATTATGGAGAAGCAACAATTTTATTACGACAACAAAATTGTAAGGAATTTCCTCTACGCTAGTATAGTCTTTGGTGTAGTGGGGATGTTAGTAGGGCTTATTTTAGCTTTCCTATTTTTGTTTCCTAACTTAACAAGCGGTATCTCGTTTTTAAGTTTTGGACGCTTACGACCTTTACATACCAATGCAGTAATCTTTGCTTTCGTTGGTAACGCCATGTTTGCAGGAGTATATTACTCTATGCAACGTTTATTAAAGACTAGAATGTTGAGTGACTTTTTAAGTAAAGTTCACTTTTGGGGATGGCAATTAATTATTGTTGCTGCAGCAATTACATTACCATTAGGATATTCTACATCAAAAGAATATGCTGAGTTAGAGTGGCCAATTGATATCGCAATTGCACTTATTTGGGTAGTGTTTGGTATCAACATGATTGGAACCATTATAAAAAGAAGAGAGCGTCATATTTATGTTGCGATTTGGTTTTACATTGCAACATTCGTAACAGTAGCAGTACTTCACATCTTTAACAGTTTAGAATTACCAGTTTCGTTATCAGGAATGAAATCGTACTCGGTTTATGCTGGTGTTCAAGATGCATTAGTACAATGGTGGTACGGACACAATGCTGTGGCATTCTTCTTAACGACTCCATTCTTAGGTATGATGTATTACTTTGTTCCTAAAGTTGCGAATCGTCCTGTATATTCATATAGATTATCAATTATCCACTTTTGGTCGTTAATTTTCATATATATTTGGGCTGGACCTCACCACTTATTATATTCTGCTTTACCAGATTGGGCTCAAAACTTAGGAGTTGTGTTCTCTGTGATGTTGATTGCTCCATCTTGGGGAGGTATGATTAACGGTTTATTAACTTTAAGAGGAGTTTGGGATAAAGTTCGTACAGATGCGGTATTAAAATTCTTCGTAGTGGCAATTACAGGTTATGGTATGGCTACTTTTGAAGGTCCAATGTTATCATTGAAAAACGTTAATGCTATTGCGCACTTTACAGACTGGATTATTGCTCACGTTCACGTTGGAGCTTTAGCTTGGAATGGTTTCTTATCATTCGGTATGATTTATTGGTTAATCCCAAGAATGACTAAAACTAAATTATTCTCTGAAAAATTAGCGAATTTCCATTTCTGGATAGGTACTTTAGGTATTATTTTATATGCTCTTCCAATGTATGTTGCTGGATTTACTCAAGCTTCTATGTGGAAACAATTTAAACCAGATGGTGGAGCTTTACAATATGGTAACTTCCTTGAAACAGTAACGGAATTAATGCCAATGTATTGGATGCGTGCTGTGGGTGGAACATTATATTTAGTAGGGGTAATTGTATTGGTTTACAATGTAATTAGAACAGTAAGACAAGGTTCTGCAGTAGAAAATGAATTAGCAGAAGCTCCAGCTTTAGCAGTTATTTCTCCAAACCGTTTAAAAGGTGAAAAATTACACTCTTGGTTAGAAAGAAAACCTGTTCAATTTATGATTTTAACTACAGTAGCTATTTTAATTGGAGGTTTAATTCAAATTTTACCAACTATCTTAGTAAAATCGAATATTCCTGTTATTTCATCTGTAAAACCTTATACACCACTTGAGTTACAGGGTAGAGATTTATACATCCGTGAAGGTTGTGTTGGATGTCACTCACAAATGGTTCGTCCGTTCCGTTCAGAAGTTGAGCGTTATGGTGACTATTCAAAAGCAGGAGAATTTGTTTACGATCATCCATTCTTATGGGGTTCTAAACGTACAGGTCCAGATTTAGCTCGCGAGGGTGTTAAAGGAAAACCATTTAATGGAGGTAGAGATGACGTATGGCACTTTAACCATATGTACGATCCTCAAGGATTGAATGAGAAATCAATTATGCCAAGATATCAATGGTTAATTAAAAATGAATTAGATAATTCAACTATTCAGGATAAAATGAGAACTATGGTAACATTAGGAGTTCCTTATTCTGAAGATGATATTAACAATGCTCTTAAAAATATGGAAGCACAAGCTACTAAAATTGAAACTAATTTATTAGCAAATCCAGAAATTAAGAAATCATTTGGAAACGAAACAGCTTCTCCATTAAAAGACAGAGAAATTGTAGCATTGATTGCTTACTTACAAAGATTAGGTACTGATACTCAAGTTAAAAAATAAAGGCTATGCTAAAGTTCATTAAACATAATTTGGAAACTATCACAGGTGTAGATATTTATCCAATTATTTCCTTGACCATTTTCTTTACTGCATTTGTGTTGTTCACTATTTGGGCGTTTACATATAGCAAAGAAAAAATTAAAGAGATTAGTGAAATGCCTTTAAACGACGAATAGTCATAATTATAATTAGTGAGAAACTGAAACAACAATGTTTATTTTGGTTAGATACATGGTTGTTCAGGTTCTCAAAACATAAAATTTACAAATATGAAAAAATTAATTCCATCATACGTAAGAGTTCCATTACTTTTTGCAGTAGTATTTGCAGCTTTGGAATATTTTATTGATTCAGGAGACAGGCCAGCTTTTATAAAGTTTCCTATGGTAGCTTTATTTTTAGGAGTATTCCTATTTTTATTAATTGCGATAGAAATCGTAGTGGATGCAGTTGATAAAGTTACGTATCATTTATTAACAGAAGAGCAAAAGAAACAATTAGAAGAGGCTCAATCGGTTTCATTTACAGAAAGCAAATGGTACCAAAATATAGTTAGTAAGCTTACTCGCTCAAAAGAAATAGAGAGAGAAGAAGACATTATGTTAAACCATGATTACGACGGTATCAAAGAGTTAGATAATGTATTGCCTCCATGGTGGGTGTATTTATTCTATGGTACAATCATTTTTGCAGCTGTATATTTAGTTAGATTCCATATTGTTGGAGATTATACACAAGCGGAAGAGTTTAAAAAAGAAGTAGAGTTAGCTGAATTAGAAAAATCTAAATTACCTAAAGACGCTGCAGAAGAAGTAAGTTATGAAACAGTTGTTGCTGTTACTGATGATGCAAGTTTAGCTAAGGGAAAAGAAATTTTTACAAACGCATGTGCTGCTTGTCATAAAGCTGATGGTGGAGGTTTAGTGGGACCAAACTTAACAGATAAACACTGGATAAACGGTGGAGGTATTAAAAATATTTTCAAATTGATATCTGAGGGAAGTAAAAACAATCCATCGATGGTATCTTGGAAAACTAATTTATCTTCAAAAGATATTCAAAGTGTAGCAAGTTATATATTAACACTTCAAGGTTCAAATCCTCCAGGAGGAAAACCAGCAGAGGGAGAAATATGGGTTGAAAAAGCTGAAGCTGTTCCAGCAGCAGAAGCCGTAGTAGATTCTACTAAAGTTGAAACACCTGCAGGCAAATAAAATTATAAAAATGGTTTTGGGAATTTCTCAAAACCTTTTTTAAACTAAAAATTGCATTATTATGTCAAATTTACCTGACGAAAGTTTTAGAGATACCATTGCAACTATCAATGCAGAAGGGAAAAGAAATTTCATTTATCCTAAAAAACCTTCTGGACCTTTTTATAATAAGAGAAAATTATTAAGTTATTTTCTTTTGGTATTTTTAATTGCATCTCCATTCATCAAAATAGGTGGAAATCAATTTTTAATGTTTAACGTACTGGAAAGACGTTTTAGTATTTTCGGATTTGCATTTTGGCCGCAAGATTTTCATTTGTTCGTTATTTCAATGATAGTTGGAGTAGTAGGGCTTACATTATTCACGGTTGCATTTGGACGTATATTTTGTGGTTGGTTTTGTCCGCAAACTATTTTTATGGAAATGGTTTTCAGACGTATCGAGTATTGGATAGATGGAGATCGTGGTGCTCAAATGCGATTAGAAAGACAAAAATGGGATGCTGAAAAAATAAGAAAAAGAGTAACAAAATGGACTATCTTTTTTATTTTTTCATTCTTCATTGCAAATGTTTTTTTAGCGTATTTGATTAGTAGCGATGAACTTATCAAAATGATCACTGAAGGACCTGCAAATAATTTAAGTACATTAATTGCCTTATTAATTTTTACTGGTGTATTTTATTTTGTTTTTGCATGGTTTAGAGAGCAAGTTTGTATTATTGCTTGTCCTTACGGAAGAATGCAAGGTGTTTTATTAGATAATAAATCAATCAACGTAACGTACGACCACGTAAGAGGTGAAGGCACAAACGGAAGAAAGAAATGGAGAAATGGTGAAGATAGAACCGCATTAGGGCACGGAGATTGTATCGATTGTAATCAATGTGTGGTAGTTTGTCCAACAGGAATTGATATTCGTAATGGTACTCAATTAGAATGTATTAATTGTACTGCTTGTATCGATGAATGTGATGTTATCATGGATAAAGTAGGATTACCAAAAGGATTAATCCGTTATGCCAGTGAAGACGAAATCGTTAAGAAAGAAAAGTTCAAATTAACACTTCGAATGAAAGGTTATATCGCTGTTTTAACTTTATTAGTTGGCGTTTTAATTGGAATGTTGTTCTTGCGAAATGATGTTGAAGCTAATTTCTTACCTATGTCAGGGCAATTGTTTCAACACAATGGAGAAAATATTCGAAATTTCTACACCTATAAAATTGTTAATAAAACAGAACAAGAGTTTGATAATGTAACGGTTAAAATTGTCAATTATAAAGGAGAAATAAAATTGGTTGGAAATCCAGTTATAAAAGTGCCAAAACAAGGTTTAGCTAGTGGAACAATTTACATTGATATTCCTGAAAGCTTACTAAAAGATGAAAAAGTGCATTTAAAATTGGAATTATATAACGGAGAAAAGTTGATTGAAGAAACATCTACCAATTTCCAAGGACCAAGAAACTTTAATTAAAAAAAATACAGCTATGAAATTTAATTGGGGAACCGGAATCGTTATTGCTTTTGCACTTTTTATGACATTTATTTTGTCATACGTTTTTAAAGTGCAATCTAACGATAAATATGACCATGAACTTGTGGTTGAAGATTATTATAAAAAAGAAGCATTAGTTCAAGGCGATATTGAAAAACAAGAAAATGCAAATGCATTAACAAATAAAGTAACAATCGAAAAGACTTCGGAAGGAGTGAAAATTCAATTTCCAGCTGATTTCGATTTTTCAAAAATAAATGGAAAAGTGTCCTTATACAGACCGTCTAGTCAGAAATTAGATTTTGAAATTCCGATTTCATTGTCTAGTCCACATTTGCTCATACCTAAAAGTAATTTGGCTGGCGGTCTTTGGGACATTTCTATCGATTGGGAATACGATGGTGTGAAATATTTGAACAAAGATTCTTTTAGAATGGAATAATTTCTTTCTTTTGATTTTGAACTTGAAATTTAAATTGTTCTTGAATTTGAATTTGTTCTTGAATTTGTAATTTATGTTATATTCTGCTTTTATATTTGGTTTAATCAGTAGTTTTCACTGCATAGGAATGTGCGGTCCAATTGCTATGATGTTACCCGTAGATAGAAGCAATGAAGCAAAAAAAGTAACTCAAATCATCACATATCATATTGGAAAATTGACTGCCTATGGAACTTTAGGTTTGATTTTTGGTCTTTTAGGTAGAAGTTTTTATTTAGCAGGAATGCAACAACAACTTTCGATAATCGTTGGGATTTTGATGATTATGGTAGCTTTAATTCCAGAAAGAATATTCGCTAAATACAATTTTTCAAAACCTATTTATCGTGTAATTACAAAAGTAAAATCGAGTTTAGGTCAACAATTCAAAAACAAAAGTTACAAATCGTTATTCACTATTGGATTATTGAATGGTTTTTTACCTTGCGGAATGGTGTATGTAGCACTTTTTGGAGCTATTGCCATGCAAAGTATTTCATTAAGTTTACTTTATATGATTTTATTTGGAATAGGGACAATACCAATGCTTGCTGCTGTAGTTTATGTTTCTAATTTAGTTTCATTTTCATTTAGAGGAACCATTCAAAAAGCAATACCAGTGGTAGCAGTAATTATAGGAATGTTATTTATAATAAGAGGTTTAGGATTGGATATTCCATATTTATCTCCAAGTAATATGAGTTTATTTGTGCAATCCGAAGCCAATTGTCATTAAATATTTTAGTTAATAGGGTAAAAGAGTGATGCAATATAAAACTGCATCACTCTTTTTAATTTTCCGACTTATTAAATGTTTTTTGAAGTAATAAAGACAATCCAATTGTTAATAAAGCACCAATAAAATTCAACCATAAATAACTCACTACATCTAAATAGAAAATATAAAATATGGCTAGCTGACTAATACAAGCTCCAATGAAAACTGCTTTTCCTTTGATGTATTTGATGTAAAAACCAATTAAGAAAATTCCTAAAACAGTTCCATAAAATATTGAACCAATGATGTTTACTAATTGAATTAAATTTTCAAACAACGAACTAATACAAGCAAATCCAATGGCTATGATTCCCCAAAATACCGTGAAATATTGTGTTGCAACTACAAAATGCTTATCTGATTTACTATTCATATTTCTTTTGTAAATGTCGATAGCTGAAGTAGCACCAAGTGAATTCAATCCAGATGCACTAGATGACATAGCTGCACTGAAAATCACGGCTAAAAGTAAGCCCAAAAGTCCTTTTGGAAGGTAATTTAAAATAAAATAGAGAAAAACATAATCTTTATCATTGGTTTCTGTTTTATCATCTACTTTAGAAATAACTGTTTTGGCTTTCTCTCTTAAATCTTTTTCTTTCAAAGAAAGCGCTACCATTTGTTTTTTCAATATCGGATTATCAAATTCATTGTGTTTTAGTTGTTCGATATAAATTTGATTTACAATCTTTTTGTCCGTATTGATTTGAGTTAGCTTTTGTTCTAAATTTTCATAATCCGTTTTGTATTCAGAAGCTTTTACCTTTTCTACATTCGTTGGATTAAAATGTAATGGTGCATCATTAAATTGAAAGAAAACAAACACCAATACTCCAGTTAAAAGAATAAAAAACTGCATAGGAACTTTTAGTAATCCATTCATAATTAAGCCCATTTGGCTTTCTTTGATAGATTTTCCTGAAAGATAGCGACCCACTTGTGATTGATCAGTTCCAAAATAAGAAAGCATTAAAAAGAATCCACCCGTAATTCCACTCCAAAAGGTATAACGCGTTTCAGGATTATAAGAAAAATCTAGAATATCCATTTTGCCATTTGCTCCAGCAATATGAAGCACATTTGAAAAATCAACTTCGTGTGGTAAATTCGTTAAAATGTAGAAAAAAATGATAAACATTCCCGACATAATTACGAACATCTGTTGCTTTTGGGTAACATTTACCGCTTTGGTTCCTCCTGTTACGGTGTAAATAATAACGAGAATTCCAATGATGATATTCAGCATGTTCAAGTTCCAACCCAATAAAGCCGATAAAATAATAGAAGGTGCATAAATAGTAATTCCAGTTCCTAAACCTCTTTGGATTAAAAATAAAATAGCGGCTAAAGTTCTAGTTTCAATATTAAAGCGTTGCTCTAAGTATTCATAAGCCGTATATACTTTTAAGCGATGATAAATTGGAATGAAAGTATACGCAATTACAATCATTGCTAATGGAAGTCCAAAATAGAATTGCACAAATCCCATTCCGTCATGATAGGCTTGCCCAGGCGTTGACAAAAAAGTAATGGCACTTGCTTGTGTTGCCATAACCGAAACTCCAACGGTAAACCAAGGTGTTTCGTTGTTATCTAATAAATAGTCTTTTACATTGGCACTTCCTTTGGTTTTTAGGATGCCGTAAATGACAATAAACGATAAAGTTACTGATAAAACGATCCAATCTAAACTTTCCATATTACGAATAAATTTCCATTAATAAATAGAAAATCAAAATGTAGATAGCATTCAAAATCAGTACAATGCTATAACTTTTTTTCGATTTGTGTTTTTCTTCCATGAATTTTTTGTTTCAAGTTTCAGATTTCAAGTTAACAGTCTATTTAAAAATCAAATAATATTTCATTCATCCATCATCCAACATCCATCATCCATCATCCAACATCCATCATCCATCATCCAACATCCATCATCCATCATCCATCATCTAACTTCCATCATTTATCTAATGCAATTAAATTAGCCAATAATCTATAAGCGCCACTTACACCTTCAGGAAGTTCTCTAAAGAAACTTAATCCGGTGTAAATGTAATTTCCTTTTCCGTGCTTAGCAATTAGTAAACCTCCATTTTTTGGTGTTTCCCCTTCGTCATTTGAAGCTAAAATAGGAATAAATTCTGAACTCCATTCGTTTGGATAATATAAGCCTTGCTCTTGAACCCAACCTGCGAAATCCTTTTCTGTAATTTTATTTGGTTGATTTAACACTTTGTGATTCGGTGCTAATAAAGTAACTTTCGCATTTTCATCGGTTACGCGATCTCTAGAAAGTTTTAAATTGTATGGTGCTATTTCTTTGGTTATCAGATTGTTTGTTGTGTTGTATTGTACGATAACATTTCCACCATTTGCTACATAATCGAATAGTATTTTATTCTTAAATTTTAATTCGTCCACCACATTGAAAGCCCGAATTCCCAAAATTACAGCATCAAAAACTTTTAAATTTTCTGTATTAATATCGTTCGGATTCAAATTGGTCACTTGGAAACCTAAGTTTTCTATATTTTTATTCACTTCATCACCAGCACCCATAATGTAACCAATATTTTTTCCTTTCGTGGCAATATCTAGTTTTACCACTTTGGATTCTGAAGTCACTAAAATCGTTTGTTTTGGAATATGTGGATATTGAATGGTAACCAATTCTTTGTCTAAAGTTCCATTTGAAGTGGAAATTTGGGCAACCAATTTTGATGTAACTTCTGATTTTGTTGGATAAATTTTGAAAGTGAATTTACGTTCTTCATTTTTGGCTTCAATCGTAAACGGAATTTCTTTTGGTTCAATTTTCCAATCTTGTGGTATTACTAATGATAATGTTCCTGAAGCGTTTGCTTTATGTGCTTTTACTTTTACCGTGATTTCTTTTGGTTGAGTAGCGTTGAAGATGACTACTTTTGGCTCGATAGTAGAAGTAAATTCAGGTAAAATAGTAAATGGAACATAGGTTTCTCCGTCATCAGGATTATTGAATTTATAACAAATGTTTTTTACGAATTCGATTGTTTTTCCTTCAATTTCCATGGTGAAAATGACTGGGAATGATGTTGAAATTTCTGGCAAAATACGAATGGATTTATCAGCTACACGATACATTCCTTCCGTTTGTTGTTCTTTTAACCAAAACAAGTTCGAATAATCAACTGCATTTCCAACCACAACATCTTTGAATTGAAAACTAACTTTTTCGTTGTTTTTTAAAGGTTTATTTTGAATTTCATTCTTAATATTCAAAGCGTTAACCGAAATCAATTTCACATTCGACTGACTGCGATTTATCACTTCTAATTGAAGATTGAATTTACTGTCTTTAGTAATCGTTTCTGTATCTGCCACGGCTTCCATAAACAAACCGCTACATGCTTCAATAATTTTAATAATTTGTCTCGATTTGATTTCTTTCCAATGGGAATCTTCTAATTTTAGAATTAAATCATACGCTTTTATCAAATTTGGAATATGAACTGATGGATTTCCAAAGTTGAAGTTCTTTTCAATTTCGTATAGAATTTTTCCAATTTCATTACCACCTTTTACTCGATTCCAAGACGTATCAATTCCTTCAAAAAGATTGGTATTACTTGGTAAATCACCTTTTAATAACTCTAAATATTCGATTTCATCGCCTCGTGTTCCCAAAGTTCCAAAACCCTGACATTTGTGTTGACTTCTGCTTAAAGCAGCAATTTCGTTATTGCTTTTTCCTTTTAACGGATAAAATACATTGGAATTAATGGCTAATAATTTCGATTTATCGGCTGCATCAAACACTTCCTGACTTCCATAAAACCACCAAGAAGTATTGAAAAAAATACGTTTTGGTTTATAGTTTACTAAATCATACGCTTCTAAACTCAACATTGCCGAAGCCGTATGGTGACCATGAGTTGTACCAGGTGTATTGTGTGCAAAGCGATTCACAATAATATCAGGACGAAAAGTTTCAATCACTTGGATTACGTCTTCCATTACTTCGTTTTTATTCCAAATAGCGAAAGTTTCATTCGGTTCTTTTGAAAACCCGAAGTCATTAGCACGGGTAAAAAATTGTTCGCCACCGTCTATTCTTCTGGCTGCTAATAATTCTTGTGTTCTTATAGCTCCTAATTTTTCTCGTAATTCGGTACCAATTAAATTTTGACCACCATCGCCACGAGTTAAGGATAAATAAGCCGTTTGTGCGTGATAATGGTTTGAAAAATAGGTAATAAGCTTTGTGTTTTCATCATCAGGATGTGCTGCTACATACAATACTTTTCCTAAGAAATTTAGTTTTTGTACTTGCTCATAAATTTCAACAGAATTCAGTTTCTGTGGTGCTTGAGCAAATGCTATTATTGAAATAAAAAATATAAAAATTGAAGTAAAGCTTCGTTTCATTACAGTGGTTTTGATTCAAAAATAAGGAAATAAAAAAAAGGAAGTTTTAATCGCTTCCTTTTTAACAGTTTTTTATCAGTTGATTTAATCAAAAAATTCTTTTTCTTCAATTGGTTTGTTTATGATTGAAATTCCTTTTTGCATTAACAGGTTGTTAGGATAAGTAATTAATTCATCTTCATTCGTTTTCAACACAACATAAAATGCTTTAATATCTTCAATTTCTCCTTCTACAGGATATTCTTTGTCATGAATTTTAATTTTATCACCAATTTTAAACGGATAGGAAAAAAAGATGATAATTCCTGCAGTAATATTACTTAAAATGGACCATTGAGCAAACGAGGCCACACCCACAACCGCAAAAACAGATGAAATAAAAAGTAAGATTTGATCTTTTTTAACTCCCCAAATTATGGTTATGGATATCAAAGCTAAAATTCCTAAAAGTAAATTGATGTATTTAATTATCAAGTTTGTTCGATGTTCCAATACTTCGTTTAATCTTGCAAATCGTCTTACTATTTTAGCAATACTTACTCTTAATATAGCATAAATTAATATGACTGCTAAAGTAGCAATCTCCTCATGTAAATACGGATTATCAATGATTTTCAGCATAAGTCAATAATTTTTGAAATAACATTTCGGTTGGTAATCCCACAACATTGGTGTACGAACCTTCAATTTTTGAAATCCCAATTAAGCCAATCCAATCCTGAATTCCGTAGCTTCCAGCTTTATCGAAAGGCTTATAATTGTCTAAATAATAGCGAATGGCTTCATCGGTTAAATTAGCAAATGTTACTTTGGTAACACAATGAAAAACTTCTGTTTTATCAATCGATTTCAAACAAACGGATGTAATTACTTCATGTGTTTGATTTGCTAATTGTTGCAACATTTGAAACGCATCATCATAATCTTTTGGTTTTCCTAATGCTTTTCCGTTTAACCAAACAATGGTGTCACTGGTTATTAAAACATCATGTTCTTGTAGCTCGTTTTCAAAAGCATTTGCTTTCAATTTGGCTAAAAAATTCGTGATTTCTTCGGCTTTCAAGTGCTCGGGATAGATTTCTTCAATTTCTTTTAGGCGAATGGAATAATGCAAATCCATTTCCTTAAAAAACTGTTGTCTTCTAGGCGAACCCGAAGCTAAAATGATGTTGATTTTATTTAATTTTTCTTTAAGCATGTTTTAAATTGAAAACAATTAGGGCAATTGATAAAATTCCGAAGAACATGACTAATTTTAATACCAAACTCAAATGATGAAATTCCTTTTTTTCTTTAGCATTGAGTAGTTTTACTCCAAAATAAATTAACGGACCTACTATTAAAATGATGGTGTAATATACCACATAATCTAATTCAAAAAGGTTGACTTTAATGTAATAAGCTAAAAGGGCTATTGCAACAATCGTAACTATTACAATAATAATTTTGGTTTTTGAAACGCCAATTGCAATAGGTAAAGTATTAATTCCAGCTTGATAATCGCCATCCATATCTTCCATATCTTTTACTAATTCTCGAATTAAATTAATGATGAAAGCAAAAATGGCATAATCGATGAGGATTCCAAATATTTCTCCCATTACAATTCTATTTACTTCATCAGTTGCTGGGAAAATATCAAATAAAGCTATTATTATAATGCTTATTGAAATCAATAACGCTACTACAACATTTCCTAAAACTGGAATTTGTTTCAAATTAGTGGCATAAACATAAAGCAAAGTAGCCACCAAAATAAACATCGATGCAAAAGTGGGTTTGTAAATTACATTGGATAAATAAAATCCAATTCCAACGCCCACAATCGTTAATCCAATGTACCAATTATAGGCTACTGCTTCTGAAATAGAAACGCCTACCACACGATTTTGAGGTTTCGCAATTTCGTCGGTATCTTGATCCATAATGTTGTTAATTACATAACCACCAGCAGCAATACAAACCGTTGCAATTACTAACAAAATGTAATTAAAATCAGTTAAGGCTAAATAAATATTGGATTGTTTTAAAAATAAAAAGCGAAATACCAATTGCATAAAAGCAAGCATCAGTAAATTTTGGTATCGAATTAGTTTTAAATATTTCATGTTTGTTATTTTGTTTCAGGTTTAACTTCGTTCTATTCGGCTTGGCCTCGGGTCAAGTTTTTTGGAACACAGATTAAAGAAATTTTTAAAATCTTTTATGAACCTTTATTGAAGTAAAGTATAGCTTAAATTTTACTTCAATGACTTATATGTTTTAATTTTTAGTTTTTTTAAACAGAGTTTCACAGAGTTTTTTTCCCGAAGCTTCGGGATGGATTGTGTTGGAAGAGTCACACAGAGATGTTTCACTTTTAAGAAAAACTTCCATCTTCCATCAATTAATCAAACTTCGCATCAAAATGTTCCATCCATTTGCCTTGTACTTTCATTACTTGTTCGATAACATCACGAACGGCACCTTTTCCACCTTCTACGTGTGAAATGTATTTGGAAATTCCTTTGATTTCAGGAACTGCGTTTTGTGGACATGTTGGTAATCCTACCAATTGCATTACGTGATAATCAGGAATGTCGTCTCCCATATATAACACGTTTTCAGGTTGGATATTGTAAATATCTGTGAATTCTTTGAAAGTTTCTACTTTGTTTGGAACACCTAAATGAATATCGGTAATTCCTAAATTTCTCAAGCGTACACCAACCCCTTCATTACTTCCGCCCGAAATAATACAAACCGTGTATCCATTTTCTACAGCAGCTTTCATAGCATAACCATCTCGGATGTTCATGTTGCGAAGCATTTCGCCTGTTGGGGTTACGTGAATAGTTCCGTCGGTTAGCACTCCATCTACATCAAAGATGAAAGTGGTGATTTGATTCATGAGTTCTTTATAACTTTTTGACATGTTGTATCGATTGTGTAAGTAATTGATATAAGTTTTTATATTCGGGATTTTCTAAGAAATCTATATGTTTTTCAATGGTTTTGGTATCGTTTCGTAAAGCCGGACCCGTTTGTGCTTCTCTTGGCGAAAGTTCCGTTATTTTATGAGCCGTTTCCTGAATTAACGGATGTAATACTTCAAAAGGAACGTTATTTTTTTCGCAAATTTCATTTCCAATTTCGTACAAATGATTCACAAAATTACAAACAAAGACAGCCGCTACGTGCAAACTTTTTCGTTGTTCTGAAGAAATGTGAACTACTTTTTGTGAAATGCAATTGCCTAATTCTTCTAAAAGTTTGTAATCCGATTCCTTTTCAGCTTCTAAACAAATGGGAATAGGAGTGAAGTCGATATCTTTGCCTTTGGTAAAAGTTTGTAGCGGATAAAAAACGCCTTTTCGATTCTTATCATGCAAAACTGAAATATCAGAAGTTCCAGAAGTATGCACCACCAAACGATTTTCAAAAGGTAATTGTGCTGAAACTTCGGCAATTGCGTTATCTGAAACCGAGATAATATACAAGTCAGCTTCTATAATTTTTTGATAATCAGATGTAATTTTGGAATCTGGAAGAAAATGCGATAAATGACTTGGGTTTCGAGCAAACGCTTGCACCAAATCCACATTTTTAGCTTGCAATAACACTTGAATTAAGTGTTGCGCCACATTTCCAGAACCGATTAAAACGACTTTTATCATGGGGTAAAAATAGTGAATTTTGGCGAAATTTGGTGATAAAAAAACTCCCGATTCAAATGAATCGGGAGTTTTTTATACTGTAAACTGTGACTGTAAACTGAATACTAACGCAAGCTCGCTCCTAATTGACTTTCAAAATTACCTTGTAACTTACTCATGATTTTGTCAATTTGAGTATCGGTTAAAGTTTTAGAATTGTCTTGTAAAATGAAACTTACGGCATAGGATTTTTTACCTTCTGGTAAGTTATTTCCTTGGTAAACGTCAAATAAGTTAACGTCTTTTAGTAAGCCTTTTTCCGTTTGTTTTGCGATGGTATAGATTTGTTCGAATTTTACGTTCTCGTCTAATAATAACGCTAAATCTCTACGAACTTCTGGATATTTTGGAATATCGGTAAACTTAATTTTCGTTGAAACGTATTTCTGAATTTTATCCCAAGCAAAATCAGCATACAACACTTCTTGTTTAATATCAAAATGTTTTAAAATTGATTTTTTAACTGTTCCAAATTCTACAATTACTTCTTTTCCAACCGCTAACGCTAATCCTTCAGCGAAAACATCATTTTCAAAAGGTAAAGAAGTTACTTTTTTATCCAATCCTAAACGACTTAAAATGGTATTGATATAACCTTTAAATAAGAAGAAATCGGATTTTGATTGTGCATTTGTCCAACTTTCATTTTGACGATTTCCAGTTACCAATAAGGTTAAATGCTTGTTTTCATCATAACCACTTGGCATTTTGTGGTAACTTTTTCCAAATTCGAAGAATTTTAAATCGCTTCTTCTTCTGTTGATGTTGAAAGAAACCGCTTCTAATCCAGAGAACAATAACGACTGACGCATTGCTGATAAATCGCTACTCAACGGATTTAACATCATTACATTGAACTCTTCTTTTAAGTTTTCAGATAATTTTACGTAATCTGGAGTTGTTAATGAATTTGCCATCATTTCGTTGAAACCTAACGAGCACAGTTGATTGGCAATGACATTTTGTACTTTATATTCTTCCGTTCTTGATGAATATGCTGTAGTAGCATTCACTTTAGAAGGAATTTTGATGTTGTTGTATCCGTAAACACGAAGGATTTCCTCAATTACGTCAATTTCGCGAGTAACATCCACACGATAAGAAGGAATGGTTAATCCTAAACCAGCTTCAGTAATACTGTTAACTTTGATATCTAAAGACGCTAAAATCTTCTTAATTGTTTCAGGTTTGATTTCTTCACCAATGATTTTATTCACTTTGTTGAAATGAATAAATACACTGAAATCATCAATCTTTTTAGGATAAATATCCACAATGTCCGAAGTAATTTCTCCACCTGCCACTTCTTGAATTAATAAAGCCGCACGTTTTAAAGCGTATTCTGTAATACTTGGATCGATTCCTCTTTCAAAACGGAAAGAAGCATCGGTACTTAACGTATGTCTTTTTGCAGTTTTTCTAACTGAAACGGGATTAAAATAAGCACTTTCTAAGAAAATAGCCTGCGTTTTTTCTGAAACTCCCGAAGTTTTTCCTCCGAAAACACCCGCAATACACATTGGACCACTTTCGTCGCAAATCATTAAATCTTCTTCGTGTAAGGTACGTTCGATATCATCTAAAGTAACAAATTTAGTTCCAGCTGGAACCGTTTTTACTACTACTTTATTTCCTTTAATTTGAGCCGCATCAAAAGCATGCAACGGTTGCCCTAATTCATGTAAAACGTAATTCGTAACGTCAACAATATTGTTTTTTGGTGTTAAACCAATCGCTTTTAAACGGTTTTGTAACCAATTTGGAGATGGTTTCACTGTAACTCCAGAAATCGTAACCCCACAATATCTTGGTGCTAATTTGTCGTTTTCAACTTTTACATCGATTTTTAAAGTACGTTTTTCAACTTTAAATTTACTTACAGATGGTGTAATTAATTCAGAAGTAGTTCCTTTTTGAAGGATACCAGCACGTAAATCGCGAGCCACACCCATGTGAGACATAGCATCAGCACGGTTTGGAGTTAATCCAATTTCGAATACTTCGTCTGTTTCAATTTCGAAAACTTTTGAAGCTGGAGTTCCAGGCTTTAAGTCTTCGTTCAAAATCATAATTCCGTCATGACTTTCGCCTAAACCTAATTCGTCTTCAGCGCAAATCATTCCGTGACTTTCTTGTCCACGGATTTTTCCTTTTTTAATTTCGAATGCGTTACCTTCTTTGTCAAATAACTTAGTTCCGATAGTCGCCACAGGAACTTTTTGTCCCGCTGCCACATTTGGAGCACCACAAACAATTTGAACAGGCGCATTTCCATCACTTAAATCAACCGTTGTGATTTTTAGTTTATCAGCATCAGGATGTTTTTCGCATGTTAACACATGACCAATCACAACGCCTTGTAAACCTCCTTTTAAACTTTCGTATTTGTCAACGCCTTCTACTTCTAAACCTAAGTCGGTAAGAATGTCGGCAATTTCTTCAGATTTTAAATCGGTTTTAATGAATTGTTTTAACCAATTGTAAGATATACGCATTTTGTATCGAATTTTAAACGGCAAAGATACTTTATAAAATTAGAATTTTGAAATTAGAATTTAGAAATTTTGAACATCCTTTTGGTGATAAGTCTAAAAGATAAAATTGTTAATTTGATAAATAATTGAATAAAAAATTAATAGAAATGTAATTTTTAGATGTTAAAATTGAGCCAATATCAGTTTTGTGCTATTAAATGAAATAATTGTGCTATTCTAAAATAAGAATTGAATCTAAATTTGATAAACAAACCTAAAATCAAAATTATGAGTAATTTAATTCAAAGACCACAACTAAAAGAAAAGTACGATAATTATATCAAAGGAAAATGGACAGCGCCTTCAACAGGGCAATATTTCGAAGTACTTTCACCAATTGATGGTAAATTAATGGCAAAAGCAGCACATTCTGCTAAAATGGATATTGAAATGGCTGTAAATGCAGCTGACGAAGCCTTCAAAACATTCAGTCAAACTTCGGCTACTGAGAGAAGTATTATGTTGAACAAAATCGCAGATAGAATTGAAGCTAATTTAGAATACATCGCTGCAGTTGAAACCTTAGATAACGGTAAAGCCATTCGCGAAACTATGGCGGCTGATATTCCGTTAGCAATTGATCATTTTAGATATTTTGCTAGTGTAATTCGCGCTGAAGAAGGTTCGATTACCGAATTAGATAAAGATACGGTTTCCATTATCGTACATGAGCCAATTGGAGTTGTGGCACAAATTATTCCTTGGAATTTCCCAATTTTAATGGCCGTTTGGAAATTAGCACCCGCTTTAGCAGCAGGAAACTGCGTGGTTTTGAAACCAGCAGAAAGCACGCCGATTTCAATTATGGTTTTAATGGAAATTATTGGCGATTTAGTTCCTGCAGGAGTAATTAACGTAATAAATGGTTTTGGAGCGGAGTTAGGAAGGACTTTAGTCACCAATCCAAAAGTATGCAAAGCAGCATTTACGGGTTCGACCGCGACTGGTAGAATGGTGATGCAATATGCGACCGAAAATATTATTCCAGTTACGTTAGAATTGGGTGGAAAATCACCAAATATATTCTTTCCATCGGTTATGGATGCAGATGATGCCTTTTTAGATAAAGCTTTGGAAGGAGTTGCTCTTTTTGCCTTGAATCAAGGGGAAGTTTGTACCTGTCCTTCTAGATTATTAGTTCACGAATCGATTTATGATAAATTTATCGAACGAGTATTGGAACGAGTAAAAGCGATTAAAATGGGTAATCCATTAGATCCAACAGTAATGATGGGCGCTCAAGCTTCTCAAATTCAAAAAGACAAAATTCTTTCGTACATTAATTTAGGTAAAGAAGAAGGTGCCGAATTATTATGCGGGGGTGATGTGAATCATTTAGGTGGCGATTTAGAAGGCGGATATTACATTCAACCAACATTATTCAAAGGTCATAACAAAATGCGTATTTTCCAAGAAGAGATTTTCGGACCAGTGTTAGCGGTTACGACTTTCAAAACGACAGAAGAAGCTTTAGAAATTGCTAACGATACGATGTACGGATTAGGAGCAGGCGTTTGGACACGTGATGCGCATGAATTATATCAAGTTCCAAGAGCTATTCAAGCGGGAAGAGTTTGGGTAAACCAATATCATGCTTATCCAGCCGGAGCACCTTTTGGAGGTTACAAACAATCAGGAATTGGTAGAGAAAACCACAAAATGATGTTAGACCATTACCGTCAAACTAAAAATATGTTGATTTCTTATAATAAGAATAAATTAGGTTTCTTTTAGTAGATGATAAACGAACCCAGTGTAATGCTGGGTTTGTTTTTTATAAACACATAGACACAATAGATTTACTTTGTGTTAATTTTAGGCGTTTCACTTTACATAGTTCACATAGAATTCAACGTAAAGTTTGTAAATAACTTTGTGACTACTTTGTGAAACTTTGTGTAATTTTTCAAAATATGGATAAAATAAAACGATTAGAAGCTACCGAAAAAGCAATAGAATTAATCAAAATGCTATCAGAAAAGTTTGGTGATTTGATGTTCTATCAAGCAGGTGGCTGTTGTGAAGGGACACAACCACAGTGTTTTGAAAAAGGCGGATTTTATCTAAGACTCGGCGATGTTTGTATTGGAATCCTTCAAGGATTTGAATTTTGGGTGGACAAAGATTTGTTTGAATATTGGAAACACGCTCATTTTACACTAGATGTAACCGATGGAATAGGAGCAGGCGGTTTTTCATTAGAAACCCCTTACAGAAAAACATTCAAAGTAAATTACAGATTGTTTACCGAGGAAGAAGTTCAGAATTTAGAAGAAATAAGGTTGAATGAATAGGGAGATTTGTCAAGCTGAACTTGTTTCAGCTTCTAGACTATATTTTAGATGCTGAAATAAATTCAGCATGACAGAAAAGTTAATTAATACTTAGTGTTTATTGAATTTATTGATTCAGATTCTTAACTCCAATTGTTTTTGAACTTGTTCTTGAATTTGAACTTGTTTTACCCATTATAATTCATCAATTGATATTGCTTCGGCGTAACCCCTTCGTATTTTTTGAACAATCGAATGAAGTAATTGCAATCTTCAAAACCAGTAGCATAGGACACTTCGTTGATTTGTATGTTTGGATTGCTTAATAATTTTTTGGCATATTTTATCTTTTCATTTAAGATGTATTCAATCGGACTCATGCCTAATTCTCTTTTGAAATAGCGATAAAAAGAAGTCGTACTCATACAAGCTTTATCACTTAAATCTTTTAAATTGATGTTTTCTCGAATGTTGTTTTTAATGAACGCAATTGCGGGAGTAATTGGACTATTATTATCGATGAATTTTTCGTTTTCAAAACGTTTGGTGGTTTGCGTTTGAATAATTCGTATGATTAATTCTTGTAGCGTTAAATCGGCTAAAACGTCTTTTGTTAACGAATTGCCCATGCATTCTTTAATCAACTTGTTGATGGTGCCTGCTAATTCTACATTGTTGTAAAAAAAGTAATTTTCATGGTCTAATTTCCACAAGTTATTTCGTCCTTCTTTTGGGTACTTTTCGTTTAAAAAATCTAAGGTATTTGTAATGATTTGATTATCGATAGCCAAAGCGATACACTGTGTGGGATTCTCTTTTGAAGCTTCGGGAAAATCGATTTTCATTTCTGCATTGGAAGGCACAATTACGGTTTCGCCCGGTAAATATTCAAAACTTGGGTCTTCAAATAAGTGCATTACTTTTTTACCGCGCAACATACTCGTAACCACCAAATCATTGAATTTCAAAGGAACTAAATCCGATTTTTGATAGGTTTCGAAAATGTTCAATTCGCAATGGTCTAAAGAAAAAATAGTGCGATTTTCCACCAAAGTTTTTAACGACTTTTCGTGGGTTAAAGCTGGAGTAAAAAGTAACGCTTTGTTCGCCATTTGAAAATTTGAAATAGAAAACTAAGATACAAAAAAAAGCAACTACTGAGAGTTGCTTTTCGTTTATTTTTTCAAGAACGAAATCAATCCCGTAAAATACGTTTTTTGATCGTCGTAAAACGCCATGTGGCTTCCTTTCGGACAGAACAAATACGAACCGTTTGGTAAGATTTTCGAAATTTCTTCCATGTGTTTTGGATCCATCGTGTCGTGTTTCGCACCGATTACTAATGTTGGGATTTTTACGTTTTTTAAATCGGCTTTTCTATCCCATTTTTCTAATTTTCCTGAAATACCAAATTCACTCGGACCTTGCATGGTTACATAAAGTGATTGATTCATTTTGGCAAACGAACGATTTACAGGTTCAGGCCAATCTTTTGCAGGGAAACGAAGAATGTGTTTTTCATAGAAATTTGGAAGTAACAATTTCATATATCTTGGATTCGAAAAATCGTTATTGGCTTCAATTTTCATCAGTTCTGCCAATACTTCTGGATTCATTTGTTTACTTAATACTTCATTGGCATATTGGTCATATTCAGGACAACTTGCCATCATATTCGAAATGATTAAGCCTTTCATGTTGTTTTGATATTTTGTTGCGTATTCCATAGCTAAAATACCGCCCCAAGAATGTCCTAACAAGTAAAAATTGGTGTTGTCTAACTTCAAAGCTTTACGAACTTGTTCTACTTCTTCCACATATCTTGCCAAATCCCACATGGCAGTGTCGTTTGGATTATTGGCATTTCCGCAACCTAATTGATCGTAATAAATGAACTCGATACTTTCTGCCGGTAAGAAATTTTCGAAACACTCAAAATATTCGTGTGTAGCACCAGGTCCGCCATTTAAAAGCAATACTTTAATTTTTGGATTGTTGCCAACGCGTTTTGTCCAAACGTTGAATGTTCCTTTTGGTGTGGAAATAGGTATAACTTTCACTCCGCCATTTTGAATACTATCAGAAGATTGTGCAAAATACTCGTTTTGAGTGGTGATGGTTTCTTGTTTACAGCTTGTGAATAAAGCGATTGAGAATAGTAGGAGTATTGAGTGGAATAGGTTTTTCATAGAGTTTTAATTGTTTATTTTAAATTCATCTCTAGATGGAATAAGTTTTAAACTTTCTAATAGTTCTTTCTCTTTTCCTAATATTATTATTGCAGATTCAATAAATTCAAATGTTTTATAATAATTTTCGATAGTAAATGAATCTAAAAAATCTTTATAGTTTTCATCTAAATGAGCGTAAAATTTATCTCTAATATTAGTGAGTGAATTTAGTTCAGCTTTAAAATTATCGAGATTTTCTAATAAGAGCCTTGCTTCTTCATTATTTTTATTTCTTAGCAATTTAAATATGTTATCTCTTGAAGTAGATACTTTGTCTTTTATTATCTTGTAAAGTTCTATATGTAAGTCTTTTAATAATAGGTATCTACAATGATATAGGAGTTCATTATTATCAACAAAAACTTTAATATCAGAATTATTTTCTTTTAAATCAATATTGCTTAAATAACACCAACCTTCCCAACTTTTTCGAGCGTTACTATAATTTTTTAAAAGCCTTTCAGTTTCTTTATCATTCATTGTAATTATCTAAAATAAAATTTATTTATCTAAAATATACCAAATTTCCTCCAAATCCTTACAAAATCTCTTCTACATGCTTCTTAATATTTGAAGCTATTTTAGTCATAGGTAAATCGTTGGCATCGTTACCAAATGGGTCTTCGATTTCTTCTGCAATTAATTCTAAACTCGCTAAAACATAAAAGATGAAAATTACTACTGGAATTACATAATAACCCAAACTAAATACAAATCCGAAAGGCAATGTCATCACAAAAAAGAAGATGAATTTTTTAATGAACGAACTGTAAGAGTAGGGAATAGGCGTGTTTTTAATACGCTCGCAAGCACCACAAATATCCGTAAATGATTGCAATTCTGAATTGATGATGTAAAATTGGTCACCCGAAATTTTTCCTGATTTGTACAAATCATTTGCTTTTAGAAACAACATTTTTGCCACTTGATTCGGACGGTGTTTGTGATGATCGATTTCCAAATCCAAACCTTCAAACAGCATTTTACTTACATCTTCATTCAATAAATGTTTCGAAAGCACCGAAGCATAAGCCGGAATCACTTTTCTGTAGAAATTTCTATCATTCTCATCAGACAAATAAGCGGAAAGTTTTAAGGCTAAATTTCGACTATTGTTTACTAAAGCACCCCATTGTTTTCTTCCTTCCCACCAACGGTCGTATGCCGTATTGGTTCGATAAGCCAACAATAACGACAACACAAAACCGACAGTGGTGTGCATTACATTTAGATTTTTTACATGACTGGTTTCAGAAAGTTTCCAATATTCAATTTCCAAATAAGCGATTCCGTAAGCATAAAATCCAATGAAAATCATCATCGGAATTAGTTGACGAAAGGTGTCCGATTCGTGAAAACGAAAAATAAAAGTAATCCAGTCTTTTGGGTTGTATTGAACCATTTTTTAGTGATTAGTGAAAAGTGATTAGTGAAAAGCTGATTTTCGATTTCACAGTTTCACAATTAAACATTTTAACAAATCTAATTATATTAATTCAATTTTAATGTACCAGCTAATTCTTTTAAGTTAATTTCGGAAAGTTTGGTTACATATTGCGCATTTGAATAACGAACTGATGCATCTACAAAGTTTTGCTGAGCAGTTCTAAATTCGATAGTGGTAATAGTTCCAATTTTGAATTTCGCTAACGTAATATCTAAGTTTTGTTTGGCGATTTCTAAGTTTTTTTCTTCCACTTTTACCAACTCTAAATTGGTTTGATAACTCGCAAATAGAGACGATAATTGTGAAGTTAGCGATAATTTTTGTTGTTCTAAAAGGAATCCAGCATTCTCCACTTGATATTTCGCTACTTTTTCGTTTCTGTTTTGAAGAAATCCATTAAAAATAGGCACAGTCGCCGTTACTCCATACACAAAACCTTGTCCAGAAGATTGCGTGATGAATCCCAAAGAAGCTTCTGAACGTGTGAAATTATAACCCGAAGTAATTCTAACCGTTGGATAACGATTGCCCTTGACTTGTTTCAAATTCAAATCGGCTACTTTTTTAGATAGAATTTGCGCTTGCAATTGCGGATTTTGTTTTTCGGCTGTCGATTTTAATTCGTTGAAATCTAAGTTTTGTTCGAAAGTAACTTCGTTAGCCACTTTAAAATCGGTTTGAATATCGCGAACTAATAATTCGTTCAATCTAATTTTACTGATTTTGATGAGTTCTATTTGTCTTAATTGTAAACTTAAATCGCTATTCAAATCTACTTGTGCATTCAAAACTTCTAATTTTGAAGCTTTTCCAATGCTAAAACGATTTTGAGCAGTAGTTAAACGTTGGTTTGAAATCACAATCGCCGTATCTATCGAAGCCAACACTTGTTGTTGTTGTACCAAATCGAAATAGGTGGTATATACATCGCTAATTCGGGTTAAAATGGCGGTTTGTAATTCGGCTTTTCCTTGTTGTTCTAAAACGTTTAATTGCTCTTTTCTAGCAAACATGCTTAATCCATCGAAAATTGTCCAATCTAAACCAACACCGTAGGTTAAATTCATGTTTTTGGCATTGTCTAATTTTCTTTCGGAACCATCAGCTTGCGTTTGCGTGGTGTTTAATTGACTGTTATTGTTGGTAAAATTCGCATTCAACGAAGGCAACATTCCGGCATTAGCTAAACTGTTATTGGTAGCATCAATTTTAGAATTATTTTCAGCGATTTTAATATCGTAATTGTTTTCCAAAGCAATTTTAACTGCATCTTCAAGAGTAAGCAATTCTTGTGCTTGCGCTGAAAATCCAATGATTACAAATAATAAAGTTGTATATAAATTTCGCATATTGTTTTTATGTTTTCACCGCAGATTCGCAGATTTTTTATTAAGCGTTTTTTTATCTTAATAGTTATTTAATAGGTCGGTTCAAATAATTTTTATCCAAATTTTAATTTGCGAATCTGCGGTTTATTTTATTTTTCTAAAGCGTCTAAATTATCAAATTCTGGTCGGTGTTTTTTAGCTTTCGACCACATTAAATAAATGGCTGGTATTACAAATAAAGTTAAGATTAACGAAAACATCGTTCCGCCCACAATTACAACTCCCATTCCCATTCTACTTGCCGAAGCTGCTCCAAGCGATAAAGCAATTGGTAAAGCTCCTAAAGCAATAGCTAAACTGGTCATTAAAATTGGTCGTAAACGTGCTTCCGAAGCTTCTAAAATGGCATCGTATTTTGATTTTCCTTGTTCTCGAAGTTGGTTCGCAAATTCGACAATTAGAATTCCGTTTTTGGTAACGAGTCCAATCAACATGACCGTTCCAATTTGACTAAAAATATTCCAAGTTTGCCCAAATAACCAAAGCGAGAATAATGCTCCAGCCAACGCCATTGGTACAGTTAAAATGATAATAAACGGGTCAATGAAACTTTCAAACTGAGCGGCTAAAATCAAATAAATCAACAACAAAGCCAATCCGAAAGCAAACGAAGTATTTGAACTACTTTCCACGAAGTCACGCGATTCACCACCTAAATCTGTTGTAAAGGTATCGTCTAATACTTTTTCTTTGATTTCGTCCATCGCATTGATACCGTCAATCATACTTTTTCCGGGTGCCAAACCAGCAGAAACCGTTGCCGACATGTAGCGATTATTATGGAATAATTGTGGTGGATTGCTTTGTTCTTCCACCTCAACTACGTTGTCTAATTGAATTAATTCGCCTGCTTTGTTTTTCACGAACATCGAAGTTAAATCTAAAGGAGCATCTCTATCTTTTTCATCAAATTGACCAATGACTTGGTATTGTTTTCCATTTTGCATGAAATAACCAAAACGTTGTCCACTTAAGGATAACTTTAATGTTTGCGCCACATCTAAAACTGAAATTCCTAAACTTTCTGCTTTTTCACGATTAATCGTTACGTTGATTTCTGGTTTATTGAATTTCAAATTCACATCTACATTCGAGAAAGTTTCGTTTTTACTTGCTTCTTCCATGAATTGTGGAATCTTTTCTCTTAATTTTTCAAAATTTGGCGCTTGAATGATATATTGAATGGGCAAACCACCACGTCTGTTTACCGAAATAGTTGGTTGCTCCGAAACATTTACTTTCGCTTGCGGATATTTTTTCGCCCATTTGTTTAAATCATCAACGACTTCTTTTTGCGATTTTTCTCTTTCACTTGGATCTACCAAAGCTAAACGAACTCTTCCAGCATTCACAGAAGAAGACATAAAACCAGGCGAAGTAATTACCAATGCTACTTTTTTCTCTGGAATGGAATCATTAATCAATTTTGATAACTCATCCATGAATTTGTCGGTGTATTCAAAAGTAGCTCCCTCGGGAGTTGTAACACTCACAACTCCTAAACTACGGTCATCATAAGGAGCAGTTTCTTTTGGAAGAATAGCAAAAAACAATACAATTAATCCAATACAAACTCCGATAATTGGGAAACTCAACCATTTTCTTTTTAAGAAATTAGTTAATGAATTAGCGTATCCTTTGTTCAAATTTACAAAGAATGGCTCCGTAGCTTCATAGAATTTTGTTTTCTTTTGTTTACCACCTTTCATCAAATAGGCGTTCAACATGGGTGTTAAAGTCAACGATACAAAGGCGGAAATTAATACGGCTGCTCCAATGACGACTCCAAATTCTCTGAACAATCGTCCCACAAAACCTTCTAGGAAAATAATTGGTAAGAAAACAGCCGCTAAGGTTATGGATATCGAAATTACAGCAAAGAAAATTTCATTAGAACCTTTGATTGCCGCTTCGATTGGCGACATGCCTTCTTCTACTTTTTTGAAGATGTTTTCGGTTACTACAATTCCGTCGTCTACTACTAATCCAGTTGCTAAAACGATGGCTAATAATGTTAATACATTAATAGAAAAACCACACAAATACATGATAAAAAACGTAGCAATCAACGAAACCGGAATATCAATTAATGGTCTAAATGCAATCGACCAATCTCTGAAGAATAAAAAGATGATAATGATTACTAAAATAACCGAAATGGCTAAGGTTTCCGCTACTTCGACAACTGATTTTTTAATAAATATGGTATTATCTAAAGCAATATCTAGTTTGATGTCACTGGGTAAATCTTTCTTTAATTTATCCACTTCGGCATAAAATTGTTCGGCGATTTCTAAGTAATTCGTTCCCGGTTGCGGAATAATTGATACAGCCACCATCGGATTACCTGATTCGGTGAACTTGGTTTCTAAATTTTCAGAAGCTAAAACGGCATAACCAATATCACTTAATCGAACGGTTTTATTAGCATCAGCTACAATGATAATATCGTTGAATTCTTTTTCAGTAGAAAGATTTCCAAGGGTTTTTACCATTAATTCGGTATTCGCTCCTGTTAATTTTCCTGAAGGTAATTCTACGTTTTGTTTGTCCAAAGCATTTCGAACATCGGCAACTGTGATTCCGTAAGCATTTAATTTGATGGGATCCATCCAAATACGCATCGAATAACGTTTTTGTCCCCAAATTTGCACGCTACTCACCCCCGGAATCGTTTGAATTCTCTCCGAAATTACGTTTTCGGCATAATCACTTAATTCTAGCGCATTTCTGGATTGACTTTGAACCGTCATCGAAATAATGGCATCCGAATCGGCGTCCGATTTGGCAACAACTGGTGGTGCATCTATATCTTGTGGTAAACTTCTAACTGCTTGCGATACTTTATCACGAACGTCGTTAGCGGCTTCTTCCAGGTTTTTCTCTAATTTGAATTCGACCGTAATATTACTCGAACCTTGATTACTCGAAGACGTAATGTTTCGAATACCATCAATCGAATTAATAGCTTTTTCAAGTGGTTCGGTAATTTGCGATTCAATAATATCGGCATTAGCACCGGTGTAATTCGTTCGTACGTTAATTACGGCAGGATCAATCGATGGGAATTCGCGAACGCCCAAATAACTAAATCCTAAAATACCAAAAAGGATAATCAATAAGTTGATTACAATGGTAAATACGGGTCTTTTTATACTTAAAGTAGATAAACTCATTTTAAATTTGAAGTTTGAAATTAGAATTTAGAAAAGCTTATTTTACTTTTACTTTGATATCGGCTTCATCTTTTAAAGCCATTACGCCAGAAGTTAGAATTGTATCTCCTGATTTTACGCCTTGCGTAACGATTACATCTTTATCAGTTCTGGCAATAGTTTCAATTTTTACTTCTTTTGCTTTTCCATTGTTGGCAATATAAACTACTTTTCCATCTTGAACTGGAACAACCGCTTCCGAAGGAATTTGAATAGCGCCTTTGATATTTTTCAATGGAAGTTCGATTGTAGCAAATGTACCAGCTAATAATTTTCCATTCGGATTTTCGGCAATGGCTCTGATTTTTAATGTTCGAGTAGAAGTTTCAATTTCAGGTTCGATAGCGTATATTTTTGCTGTGAATTTTTCAGGATTATTTGGAATCGTAAATTGAATTGCTGTGTTGTTTTCTACTTCCGAAGCATATTTTTCAGGAATAGAGAAACTAATTTTTACTTGATTTGCACTGACCAATTTGGTAATTAGTGTAGTAGGAGTTACATAAGTTCCAGGCGAAATGTTGCGTAAGCCAATTTTTCCCGAAAATGGTGCTCTGATAGTCGTTTTAGCAATTTGAGCTTGAATCAATTGTGTTTGCGCTTTTAAACTTCTATATTCGGCACTAGCAATATCGTATTCTTCTTGAGAAATTGCTTCTTTTTGTAGTAATAATTTAGCTCTTCTTTCATTTTCAGAAGCTAAACTTTGACGGGTTTGGGCTTGCGAAAGTTGGGCACGAAGTTCGATATCGTTTACTTTCAATAAAACCTGACCTTTGCTAACGTTAGTTCCTTCGGTGAAATAGATTTTCTCCACAATTCCAGAAACTTCACTTCTAATTTCCACATTTTCATTTGCTTCAATAGAACCAGAAAGTGAAATTGTATTCGCAAAATTAGTTTCAGAAACTACAATGGCATCTACCATCATTGGAGGTTTTTTATCTCCTTTTCCGCCACCTTTTTCAGATTCGGCACTGTTTTTTGTAATTCGATATCCAATTAAACCAACAAGAGTTAAAGTGATTAGCGTGATGCTTATAGTTTTTATTTTCATAATATGATATGCTTCTTAATGATACAGCTACAAAGTTAAGTTTTACAAAATAATTACAACTTTAACTTATCATTTATTTAACATTGTTGTAGATACAAATGTTTTGTTTTAATTGACATATTGACTAATCGTCAAATTGACACATTAGCTAATGTAATTCCAAATGGTTTTCTTCTTGCTTAACTCAATAAATGCTTCTCGAAGTTTTGCATGTTCAGGTTTTTCCATTGGAGCATCATCTTTTAGTAATTTGATAGCGTGATGACGCGCCAATTGTAAAATTTCTTTATCTCTTACCAAATCGGCAATTTGAAGATTTAAAACACCACTTTGTTGTTTGCCCATAATGTCACCTGGACCACGCAATTTTAAATCGACCTCTGAAATTTCGAATCCATCATTGGTCCGAACCATAGTTTCCATTCGAATTTTACTATCATTACTTAACTTGTGACTCGTCATTAAGATGCAATAACTTTGTTCAGCACCACGACCCACACGTCCACGTAACTGATGTAATTGCGATAAACCAAAACGTTCAGCACTTTCAATAACCATGACAGAAGCGTTTGGAACATTTACCCCAACTTCAATTACAGTCGTTGCCACCATAATATTGGTTTTTCCTTCTGAAAAGCGACGCATTTCCTTGTCTTTGTCGGCAGGTTTCATTTTTCCGTGAACGATGGAAATAGCATACTGAGGTAAAGGAAAATCTCTTGAAATGCTTTCATAACCATCCATCAAATCCTTGTAATCCATCTTTTCCGATTCTTGAATTAACGGATACACAATATACACTTGACGCCCTTTTGCAATTTCATCTTTTAAGAACTTCCAAACTTTCAATCGGTTCGAATCATAACGATGCACTGTTTGAATCGGTTTTCTTCCTGGAGGCAATTCATCAATGACGGAAATATCTAAATCACCATATAAACTCATAGCCAAAGTTCGTGGAATAGGAGTAGCAGTCATTACTAGAACATGAGGTGGAATAGGGGCTTTTCCCCACAATTTACTTCTTTGTTCCACACCAAATCTGTGCTGTTCATCTATAATTGCTAAACCTAAATTATGAAATTGTACTTTGTCTTCTAATAACGCATGAGTTCCAATTAAAATATCCAAAGTTCCATTTTCAAGTTCTTCGTGTATGATTTTTCTATCAGCTGTTTTGGTAGAACCTGTTAATATTTTTATATTGATATTAAGCTCTTTAGCTAATTCAGAAATTCCGTTAAAATGTTGATTGGCTAAAATTTCGGTAGGTGCCATTAAGCAACTTTGAAAGCCATTATCTTTTGCTAAAAGCATACACATTAAAGCCACAATCGTTTTTCCAGAACCTACGTCGCCTTGTAATAAACGATTCATTTGTGCGTTGCTTCCTAAATCGTTTCGGATTTCTTTTAAAACACGTTTTTGAGCATTCGTTAAATCGAAAGGCAAATGATTTTTATAGAAATTATTGAAGTTTTCACCCACTTTTTCAAACGGCATTCCTTTGATTTTATGTTTGCGAATAAGATTTTTCGTAATCAATTGCAATTGAATGAAAAACAATTCTTCAAACTTCAATCGGAATTGCGCTTTTGCCAATAAATCTTGACTTTTTGGAAAATGGATATTAAACAAAGCCGCATTTTTAGGAATCAACTTCAATTCGTCTAAAAGATAATTCGGTAAATTTTCAGAAAACAAAGCTTGCGTTTCCACAAACAATTGTTGCATCATTTTATTAATGACTTTGTTAGAAATCCCTTTATTAGCTAACTTTTCCGTACTTGGATAAACGGGTTGCATTGCCGAACGAAGACTAGCTTTGTGTTCTTCCAAAAATTCCATTTCGGGATGCGCCATGTTGTAAGTGGCGCCAAATTGGGTTACTTTTCCAAAAATCACATACGGAACATTAATTTTTAAGCTCTCCCGAATCCATTTTTGACCTTGAAACCAAACGAGTTCCATTTGTCCTGTTTCATCAACATAAGTCGCAACTAATCTCGATTTCCCTTTTCCTTGTTCAACCGTTTTGATATTGATGATTTTTCCAACAATTTGAACTTCCGAATTACTGTTTTGCAGCTCGTTTATCTTGTAATAACGAGTTCTATCGATATAGCGATTGGGAAATAAATTCAGTAAATCGGCATACTTATGAATGCCCAACTCCTTGCGCAATAAATCGCCACGCTGTGGACCAACGCCTTTGAGATATTCTATGGGAGTTTCGAGTAGATTCAAATTCAAGTGCAATAACAAGTTCAAAATTCAATTTTTGGAACACTGATTTAAGAAATTTTAAAAATTTATATAATTACTTTAATCTGTGTTCCTAATGCAAAAGCGAAGATAGTTTATAATTTGTTAATTTAGAAATCAGTGAAATCGAAAAATGTTTATATTCGTACCTTATTAAAATCCATCAAGATGTTTCGAATTCTTTTTTCTTTATTACTAGTAAGTTTTTCATTTGCTCAACAAACAGATAAAGTTGATTTTATCAGTTGCGAAGCATTATTGTTTCCTGATGCTAAAAATAAATCAATTTCAGGAACGGTTCATTATTTATTCGAAATCAAGAATAATATTGATTCTGTAAAAATTGATGCAAAAAACATGATATTTTCAGCCATTAATATTAATGATAATACTAAACTAAAGTACAAACTTACAGATAACCATATAATATTATATGATGGATTGAGAAAAGGTTTGAATGCAATAACAATTAAATATTCTACAAAACCAAAACAAACCCTTTATTTTAGAGGAGAAGGTGAGAACCTCCAAATTTGGACTCAAGGTCAAGGTAAATATACTAGTCATTGGTTACCTAGTTTTGATGATGTAAATGAAAAAATAATTTTTAAAATAAGTGTTTATTTTGATAACAAATTTCAAGTTCTGTCTAATGGAAATTTAGTAAAAAAAGTTTCGCCAAAACAATCCGATGAAAAGAAAATATTGTGGGAATTTGAAATGAAAAAACCAATGTCTTCTTACTTAGTAATGTTAGCCATTGGGAATTTCGCAAAACAAGCCAGAAAAACTAAATCAGGAACGCCGCTAGAATTTTATTTGGATAAAAAGGATATTTCTAAATTTGAACCAACCTATCGCTATTCTAAAGAACTATTTGATTATTTGGAACAAGAAATAGGAGTGAAGTATCCTTGGGGAATTTACCGTCAAGTTCCGGTTCGGGACTTTTTGTATGCGGGAATGGAGAATACGACTTCTACGATTTTTGCGCAAGATTTTGTGGTGGATTCCATCGAATTTAACGATAGAAATTATGTGAATGTCAATGCACACGAATTGGCGCATCAATGGTTTGGCGATTTAATTACCGCACAATCTGGTAAACATCATTGGTTGCAGGAAGGTTTTGCTACCTATTATGCATTATTGGCTGAACGTCATTTGTTTGGCGATGATTATTTCTACGAAGAATTAAATGATTATGCCGAACAATTAAAACGTGCATCTAAAACCGATACGATTCCGGTAATGAATGAAAAGGCGAGTTCGTTATCGTTTTACAAAAAAGGAGCTTGGGCATTACATGTGTTACGTGAAGATGTTGGTGCAAAGAATTTCCAAAAAGCCGTTAAAAAGTATTTAAGAAAATATAAATTTAAGAACGTCAATACTGATGATTTCTTGAAAATCGTGAAACAGGTTTCAGGTTATGATGTGGAAAATTTCAAAAAAGTTTGGCTAGAAAAAGCAGGATTTGAAATGGAAATTGCTCAAAAATATTTGTCTAAAAACAAATTTATTCAAGACTATTTTGATTTAAAGAAAAGTAAAAAATCATTAGCTGAATTAACAGAGATTCTAAAATCGGATGCGTATTATCCTATCAAACAATACATAGTCTATCAAACACGTAATGTTCCTTTTGAAGAACGAAAAGTCATTTTAGAAACTGCTTTAGCAACAAATGATATTTTGGTAAGAAGAGCAGTTGCCGAATCAATACCTGTAGTTCTTGAAGCATTTAAATCGCAATATGAATCATTATTAAAGGATAATTCCTATCAAACGAAAGAAATAGCATTAACCAATCTTTGGAAAAATTTTCCAGATGAGCGTTTGCATTATTTAGAACAAACAAAAGACATTGTTGGAAATAACGATAAAAGTTTCCGTTTGACTTGGTTAGCTTTGTCTATGAATACTGAAAATCAATCGGAGCAAGTTAAAGCTACTTCGTATAATCAATTGTTAGATTTCGCTTCTGAAAACTATGAAAGTTCCGTGAGACAAAATGCTTTAGAATTGTTATTGCAATTAAATCCGAATGATGAAAAAGTAATTGAATTATTGTTTAAAGCAACGGTGCATCACAAATGGCAGTTCACTAAGTTTGGAAGAGATAACGTTCGCTTATTACTCAAAAAACCAGAATACAGAGTAATAGTAGAAAAATTAGCATTAACCTCCGATAATTCTATGAAAGAGTTGTATTTGAAATTTTTAAATGAAAAATAAAAAAATCCCGAGCTTCAACTCGGGATTTGTATTTAAAAAACTCTTTTCAATTCTTCTTTCAAATAGCTAATAGCAACTGTACTCGGAGCTTCGGTTTCTGTCATTTCTAACATGATAGCTTCTCTCAATTTATCAGCACTTGAAATATCTTCCCTAACTGCATTTTTACGAATAATCTGAATCGTACTGTTTTTTGCTTTTAAAACAATGTCCCAAGTTTCCGCAGTCAAATAAATTTGTTGGGTTAAATTGTGTTCGTATTCCGTTTGAACATGATGGACTAGTAAAGTTGCATAATCATCTTTAGTTTGGCTAATAGGAGCCACACGTAGTAACAATTGCGCAGGGTTGATACGTTCTAAAAATAACACCATTCGCTCATAGGCTTGCAAACGAATAGGCAACGCTTGTTTTTGATTCTCTCTTAACAATTCAAATTTACGCTTGCTTTCTTCACTTTTATAAAATTTTTGCATCATAACAAAAGCAACACCGCCTGTAATAAAAGCAGGTAAAGTATAAGCCGCAATTTCTAATAATTTATCTTCGATCGTCATTTCTAATAGATTTAAATATGTCGCAAATTAAGATTAAAATTATTAAAATTCAAATAGGTTTAGAAACACAGATCTTAGAAATTATTAAAATCAAATTTTAAATCCAAGATAACTTGCTCAATTTTTCTATGTTACCTATTTCAAATGAAATGACTTAAATCAACTCAAAGTAAATCTATTGTGTCTATGTGTTTAAATATTTATTTCTCTTGAACCACAAAATAAAAACTTGTAAAAACACTTACCAAAGTGTATTTTTGTAAATTAGTTAAAAGTTATCGAATCCTATGAATGAAATGCAGCGTTATATTAGCCAATTGAATGAAGCACAACAACTTCCAGTTTTACAAAAAGACGGACCGATGATTGTGATTGCAGGTGCAGGTTCTGGAAAAACCCGAGTGCTAACCGTTCGTATTGCTAACTTGATGAGTCAGGGTGTGGATGCTTTCAATATTTTGGCGTTAACTTTTACCAACAAGGCTGCACGTGAAATGAAAAAACGTATTGCTGATATTGTAGGAAATAACGAAGCCAAAAACCTTTGGATGGGAACTTTTCACTCGGTTTTTGCTAAGATTTTACGAAGCGAAGCTGATAAATTAGGTTATCCATCAAATTTCACGATTTACGATTCTCAAGATTCTTTACGTTGTTTGGGTGGCATCATCAAAGAAATGCAGTTGGATAAAGATATTTATAAGCCAAAGCAAATTTTAGGTAGAATTTCATCATACAAAAACTCATTAATCACAGTAAAAGCTTATTTCAACAATCCCGAGTTACAAGAAGCCGATGCGATGAGCAAAAAACCGCGTATGGGGGAAATCTATCAGCAATATGTAGAGCGTTGCTTTAAATCGGGTGCGATGGATTTTGATGATTTACTATTAAAAACCAACGAATTATTGAATCGTTTTCCTGATGTTTTAGCGAAATATCAAGATAGATTTCGATACATTTTGGTTGATGAGTATCAAGATACAAACCATTCGCAGTATTTGATTGTTCGTGCCTTATCCGATAGATTTCAAAACATTTGTGTGGTTGGAGATGATGCGCAGAGTATTTATGCTTTCCGAGGAGCCAATATCAACAATATTTTAAATTTCCAGAAAGATTACGACAACGTACAAATGTATCGTTTGGAGCAAAATTATCGCTCTAGTCGCAACATTGTAGAAGCTGCGAATAATGTAATCGATAAGAATAAAACCAAATTAGATAAGGTGGTTTGGACCGCAAATGAACACGGACCAAAAATTAAAGTCCACCGAAGTTTAACCGATGGTGAAGAAGGACGTTTTGTAGCTTCCACTATTTTCGAACAAAAGATGCAACACCAAATGCATAATGGACAGTTTGCTATTTTGTATCGAACGAATGCACAATCTCGAGCTATGGAAGATGCTTTGCGTAAACGCGATATTCCGTACCGAATTTATGGTGGTTTATCGTTTTATCAACGCAAGGAAATCAAAGATGTTTTGGCGTATTTACGTTTGGTAATTAATCCAAAAGATGAAGAAGCTTTAGTTCGTGTAATTAATTATCCAGCACGAGGAATTGGAGATTCTACTGTAGAGAAATTAACGGTTGCAGCCAATCATTATAAGCGTTCTATTTTTGAAGTAATGGAACACATTGATAAGATTGATTTGAAATTGAATTCGGGCACGAAAGCCAAGTTGAATGATTTCGTTACGATGATTAAGAGTTTCCAAGTTATCAATGAAAATCAAGATGCGTTTTTCTTAACCGATCATGTTACAAAGAAAACCGGATTGGTTCAAGAACTCAAAAAAGACGGAACGCCAGAAGGCATTGCTCGTATTGAAAACATTGAAGAATTATTAAACGGTATTAAAGACTTCACCGAAGGACAAAAAGAGGTTGATGGTGCAACAGGTGCATTAGCCGAATTTTTGGAAGATGTAGCCTTAGCAACTGATTTAGATAAAGACACAGGTGATGACGATAGAGTAGCGCTAATGACAATTCACTTGGCAAAAGGATTAGAATTTCCACATGTGTTTATTGTAGGATTAGAAGAAGATTTGTTTCCAAGTGCAATGAGTTTGAATACGCGAAGCGAATTAGAAGAAGAACGTCGTTTATTCTACGTTGCCTTAACTCGTGCCGAACATCAAGCCTATTTGACCTATGCACAATCGCGCTATCGTTGGGGAAAATTAGTAGACAGCGAACCATCCCGTTTTATTGAAGAAATTGATGACCAGTATTTAGAATATTTGAATCCCGTAGATTCGGGTTATCGTTACAAACCAGTTATGGATATTGATGTTTTTGGTGATATTGATAAATCAAAATTAAGATTAGCAAAACCAACTGCTGGAACACCACCAAAATATCTAACACAAGATCAACCAAGTCCAACAGCAAATATTAGAAGATTGAAACCGGTTTCTAGTAATTCAGGCGGTTCAAATGCTGTAGATACTAATTTAGCTGTTGGAAATATCGTAATGCACGAACGTTTTGGAAAAGGACAAATCGTAAACATTGAAGGAATAGGAGCCGATAAAAAAGCAGAAATTCGTTTTGATGTTGGTGGATTAAAGAAGTTGTTGTTGCGATTTGCGAAGTTAGAAGTGATTGGGTAGAAGTTTAAACTTGAAACAAAAATAAGATGTCAGAAATCATAAAAATATATGAAGATAAACCAAGCGAAGCTGCAATTAAAAAAGTAGTTGAGGTTTTAAAAAATGGAGGTTTGGTCATTTATCCAACGGATACCGTTTATGGTTTAGGTTGCGATATTACCAATTCTCGAGCGCTAGAAAAATTAGCTAAAATCAAAGGAATTAAGTTGGAAAAATCAAATTTCTCTTTCGTTTGTTCAAGTTTGAGTAATCTTTCCGATTATGTGAAGCAAATCGATACTTCCACATTTAAAATATTAAAACGCGCTTTACCTGGACCTTACACTTTTATTTTACCAGGAAATAATGATTTACCAAAAGAATTCAGAAAGAAAAAAACCGTTGGTATTCGTGTTCCAAATAACAATATTGCCTTACAAATTGTAGAAATGCTTGGAAATCCAATTGTTTCAACATCTATTCGAGATGAAGATGAGGTGATTGAATACTCAACCGATCCTGAATTAATCTTCGAAAAATGGCAAAATAAAGTCGATTTGGTTATCGATGGTGGATATGGAGATAATGTAGCTTCAACTATAATTGATTTAACTGGATATGAGCCCGAAGTAGTTAGAGAAGGAAAAGGGAGTTTAGATGTTTTATAATATTTAAAATGAAAATTCTTCTTCAAGCAATATTTCTTTTTCCCTTATTTTTATTTTCACAAACTAAAATAGATGGTTTTGTTAAAGATGAAAAAGGAGAACCAATTGTTGGCGTTTCTGTTTATGTTGATGGTTCTACTATAGGGACAATTACAAATGAAAATGGATATTTTTCTTTATTAATTTCATCAGAAAGTAATTCAATTTTAGTTTTTAGAAACATTGGTTTTAAATCAGAATTCTATCAGATAAATAAAATTACGTCAACTTTAAATGTTGTTTTAAAAGAAGAAATTAAAGAATTGAAAGAAGTTGTCATAGGACAAAATTTTTTTTCAAGAAAGCAAATGCTTAAATTATTTAGAGAACAATTTTTAGGAATTAATGTGGCTGGAAGAAATTGTATTATTGAAAATGAAGATGAGATTTATTTTGATTATGACAGAAAAACCCTGACCTTAACAGCTTATTCAGATCAGCCATTAATCATTATTAATAACTATTTAGGATATAAAATTGAATACCAATTAATTGATTTTCAATGTAAGTTTAATAAATTTAGTATGAATTCTGAATTTGTTACCCAATTTCAATTTGCTGGTAATTCGTTGTTTACAGAGTTAGTAAATACTAAAAAAGTTTTAAAAAGAAGACTAAATTCTTATGAAGGTTCTACCTTACATTTTTTTAGAAATTTAATATCTAATAATTGGAATAAAAAAGAATTCACCCTTTATGAAGGAAGTTTTATTACCAATCCTCAATTGCATTTTAAACAAACCCAAATCGAAAATGGAATGTATAAAATTGAAGTTGTTCCTAAAAAAAGTATCGGCATAAAAACAAAATTTGTTAATCAATTTAATGTTCTTTTTGATAACAATGAACAATCTAAAATCCAGTTTTATACTACAGAATTTTATGTAGATTCATTTGGGGTTTTTACTAACTATGAAAGTATTCTATTTTCTGGAGCAATTGTTTCAAAACGTATTGGAGATATGGTTCCTACAAACTTTCTAAAATAAAAAAAACCGCTTCAAATATTGAAACGGTTTTGCAATTCATTTGAATTTTTATTTTTATTTCCCTTCTAAGTTTTTCATTTCCTTTTCTAACATATCGTAGAATTGGTCAATTTTTGGCATGATGATAATACGAGTTCTTCTGTTTTTAGCTCTGTTAGCAGGAGAATCGTTTTCTACTAAAGGAATATACGAACTTCTTCCCGCAGGGATTAATTGTTTCGGACTTACACCTAATTCTTTATGTAAAACTCTTACGATTGAAGTTGCTCTTTTTACTGATAAATCCCAGTTGTCTAATAAAACGGCATTTTTAATAGGCACATTATCAGTGTGGCCTTCAACTAAACATTCGAAATCTGGTTTACTATTGATTACTTTAGCCACTTTAGCTAAAACACCTTTTGCTTTATCACTTACTTCGTAACTTCCCGATTTGAATAATAAATTATCGGCAATCGAAATCATTACAACTCCTTTTTCAACATTGATATTGATATCTGGATCGTCGATTCCTACTTCACGTTTTAAACTAGTTACTAAAGCCAGAGTAACACTGTCTTTTTTAGTTAATGCGTCTTGTAAGCGCGTAATTTTCAAATCTTTTTCTTTTAAACTTTCTAAAGATTTTTCAAGATTTTCCGCACCTTTTGTAGTTAATGTAGTTAAATTACCTACGTTGTTAATTAAATCAGTGTTGTTTTTCTTTAAGAAGTCAACTTGTTGCGCTAAAGCTTCTCTTTCAGTCAAACACGTATTTAATTTAACGGTTGCAGTGTTTAATAAATCTTGAATTTCTTTGTTTTTAGCTTCTAATTCAGTGTATTTCTTTTTTGAAACACATGAACTTAATGAAACAGCTGCTACTGTAGCGAATAACATTACTCTTTTCATAAATTTCTTTTTTTGCAAAATTAAATGGAAATTGTTAAAAAATAGCTTTTTTAAACCTAAACTATTGTTAAAAAAGGTCAGCAAAGACCTTGCCATTCTTAATAAAGTAACGATAAACGATACTATTAGTTTTATAGTAATTTGATTTTTGAATTGCACCTCTTTTTTTAGAAAATTGATAAGCAAGATGATAATAATAAAAATGTGCTTTTAAAATTGCCCAACAATGTCTGAATTTTCCTTTCATGATAAATTGAATTCCCGCTAATCCATCCAAACACAAACGTGAAAAGATGATTGGGAACAATTGATTTTTCGGTAAATTCTTGGTTAACATTAACAATGAATTTCTAAAATTCAAAAAGGTTTTTCTTGGATTTCCTTCATTTAATGTTGCTCCACCAACGTGATATACAATTGATTTTGAAGTATATTTTATTTTGTATCCCAAATTAAAAGCGCGCCAACACAAATCAATTTCTTCCTGATGTGCAAAGAAATCATCATCAAAACCATTTAATTTACGATATACTTCTTTTCGGATAAAAAAACATGCTCCGGTTGCCCAAAAAATTTCAATTTCATCATCGTATTGATTTTTATCTTCTTCAATCGTATCGAAAATTCTTCCACGGCAAAAAGGATATCCAAATTTATCAATAAAACCTCCAGCACCACCAGCATATTCAAAATGGGTTTTCTTTTTGAAATCTAACAATTTTGGTTGGATAATCGCAGTTTCTGGTTGATTTTCAAAAATTTCAAAAATAGGAGTCAACCAATTTTCGGTAACTTCAATGTCCGAGTTGACTAATGCGTAATATTCTTCTTCAACAAATTTCAATGCTTCATTATAACCTTTTGCAAAGCCAAAATTCCCTGTATTTTGAATGATTTTTACGGTTGGAAATTGATTTTGAATCACTTCAATTGAAGCGTCTGTCGAAGCGTTATCAGCAACATAAATAATCGCTTCATCAGAAAACGCAATCACCGAAGGCAAAAACTGTTCTAGCAATTTGGCTCCATTCCAATTTAATATGACTACTGCTATTTTTTTCATTTAAAATATTTTCATAAATCGTAAAATACAATCCAAAACCAAAATACTTAAAAACAAATAGTTGTTATTGAATTTTAATTTGGTTGTAATTGAAGTGTAAAGGTATAAAATTATTGGGATGACCATTGCTATGTTGATGTAAGTTGCAAATGGCCAATTCATAAAAGAAAATAACATTCCTAAACTTGAAAATAATCCCAAAACAATAAAGTTTGCTTTCTCAACTTTAGAAAGATTCTGAAGTGTAAATCCTTTTATTATAATCCAAATAGATGTAATTATATAACTAAAAATTCCAATTGAAATAAGAATTTTAGAAGTAAACCAAGTTAATAAAATCGAAAAACACAATGCTAAAGTAACTTCTTTCTTAAAATTTGTTTTTATGTTGTAAGTTTTTAATAAAACAAATATTGCCAATAAAGATATTAGAATTTTCGAAGTCATCTTTTATCTATTTTCTTTGTTTTATAATCTATCAAAATCAGGAAGTTCTTTCAAGAAAACATATTTCTCATTCTCAAAATCCATTTGGCAAAAATAATGATTTAGTCC
>JACCDV011249528.1_pt1 | contig 46091 bp, 79 predicted proteins | sample 7446131 | NCBI WGS metagenome assembly JACCDV01 (sample SAMN15323448, study PRJNA562643) | freshwater metagenome | isolation source: river surface water | place: USA:Blue River Watershed | collected 2017-08-17
AATTAGATCATGATATTAAAAATAATGGTTGTGATTAAAAATTTATGATGGTATAATGACTTCATAAACTAAGGAGATATGAAATGTCTTTATTTGAACAGCTTCAACCGATATTTTTAAAACATGACCCTGCAAAAATTGACCCACTAGCAAACAATTTGTTAGATGAATATAATGCTGAAATTGATGCATTACTTACAATTTATAATGAAGAAGGTGCTTTTTCTGAAATTTGTGAGTTAGCAGAGTTATTAGACGAAATTTTTAATGATTTCTTTTATCCTTTGGAAATTGATATTGAAGAAGCATTTGTTAATGACGTTGCAAATGTTTTAGGAGTTCAATAATGGAACAATATGAATTTTTGTCTGATATTTCAAAATATTTAATTAGTCACTCTAAACTGATCAAAAATGTTAGAGATCATTTACCAATGGCTGTTTATAAAGTTTGTGTATTCAAAAATACATTTGATGAATCTAAGTTCAGCAACAATTACTATTCATTTATTGATTATATTGTTGATAATTTCCCTGCTAATGTTGAAATCAGCTTTGATAATGGCGACATTGTTTCATATGATTATGATGCTAAATTATGGGTTACAAAAAACAAAATTCGTAAAAATTTAGTTAATGCATTGAATGAACTAGAATCAAATGTTTTGCATCTTCGAATGTTTAAAAAATATTTAACTTACAAGAAGTAATATCCTAAATACTCCTATAGTATATAAATATAGGAGTATTTTAATTGGAACTTGAAACTATTAATGAATCATTGTTAATTGCTTTGGAAGAATCTTGGGAAAATTTCCGTAAAAAGAAAGAAAGTGGTGAAAAGCCACGGCGTAGATTTACAAGAATTGACAGTGATGAAAAGAAAGAAGAACTCAAAAAAGCTAAAGAATTTAAAAGTAATTTTGGTGCAGATAATTTTGTTTTGAAATATAAAGGCAAAGACTGGTACATAAAATTTACTACACATGCTATGTCAAGATATATTGAACGTGATGCAAAGCTAGATAGAAAATACTTAGATGATCTTATTACAAAAATGATTAAAGTATTACAGTTTAAAGAGAAAAATAAAATGTTTCTTGTTTATTCTGTATCTCTAAAGCGTGCAATGGTAGTAAATCGTAAAACTGATGATTCATTTGTTGTGGTCACGGTTTATCCCGAAGGCGAAAATGTTCAATCTAAAAACACACAAAAAGTTTTAATTGAAAATTTATACTATGGGCTTATTGAAGAATATGTTGAAATAGAATAATATCATTAAAACTATTGGAGAATAACATGAAATATGATGCAAAATTTATAATGGACAATTATGATACAATTGTCGAACTGGATAAAAAACGAAAGTATGGAGAAATCTTGAAATTAGTTTATCCAAATGGTATTGATACAAAAATGCATCATATAGATGATGAATCATTTGAAATTTTGCTTGTAGATGAATTATTAATGAAAATGCAACAAATTAAAGTAAGTTATGAAAGTTTAGGAAAGTATATTAACTTACATGATACATTATTTATCCGTTGCCCAACATGCGGAAAACCATTATGGTTGCATTCTGCATCTGATGGAACATGTGTTTTATATGACAAAGATAAACTACCAAATAATATTCTAAAACATTTAGAGAATAAAGAATGTGATATGTATAGCTGTTTTGATTTGACAAAGCCAATTGAATATAAATTCAAAACAAAATCTGATAAATTTGTTATTGCAAATGATTTGCGTAACTTGATGCCAGTTGATTTTATGGATGGGCATAGTATAAATAACAATCTTGGTATTCATGAAATGACTGCTGAGTTTGCTAAAAATAATATGTTTATTGGCTATGTTGGTAATACAACATGTGAAGTAGGAAAAACAGATGATGGGAAAATCATTATTGTCAATGGAATTTTAGATGAATTTCACTATGATGAAAAAGATGAAGATGAAACACAAGAATTTTTTGACTGGTTGGAAGAAAACTATTTTTGTTCAGATAAGTATTTTTCTGATGTAAAACCAATTATTGATTTGAATTATAAAAATGTTGGACGAATTTCTTGTGCCTTATGGTGGGTAATGGGAATGGATGCATCTATTATTGATATTAATCAAATTAAAACTGATTATACTGTTGTAGATGTTGAACCTAATACCGAATATAAATTTACTGTAGATTATAAACGTGCAGGTAATAACTCTTTTTATCACTATTCAATCGAAAAGGTATAATTAAATGAAATTGGATTTAAATTTATCTATTATAGATCAAGTTGAAGAATTTAAAATTAAAACTGGAAATGTTGACAAATCAGCCCGTGAATTTACTGATGAAGATTTAATTTCATTTGTTGATATGTTTATTACCAATCTTGATTATGGCGAACATTCAAATAATACTATAAATCACAAAATTATGGCATATGAAGATATTGCACAAAAGATATTAAATAATGTCGAAACAACAAAGTTACATATACAAGAAGGCTATGAGAAATTTGAATCTATAGAAGAATTGAACAAATATGTGATGAAGTATGTTTATTTTAGTCATATGTACCAGTGTCGATTTTGTGGTGAACGATTTAAGACAGAATATAAACAGGGCGGATATTTAACTGCTATTGATGAAATTAAATATGGTCACTTTGCAAATCATTATCCACCTAAAAAAGAATGCTATAAGGAACAAGTTGTAAAAATTAGAATCAAAATGAAGTCTAATAAATTTGTTATTGCCAATGATTTACGTGGTAGCTTTAAAGATGAAAGCATTGGTTTTGATGATGACTTATATGATATTTGTACACCATTAGGAAGAATAAATTGTGCAAAAGAGTTTGCCAAAAAAGATATGATTTGTGTCAATACAGGTAACACTACAATTGAAGTATGGAAAAACAAGAATGGTTTAGTTTTCACTGATATGTATTATCCTGATTATGAACAATATGCATTTAGTGACAAATTTGTTGAAAATATTAAGGATGTGAATTCTTATATTGAAGACAATAAATTTAAAAAAGGAAAGTTTGATACTATTTCTTGTGGCTTATGGTGGATAATGGGAGCATCTGCATGTGATATTAATATTTCAGATATTTCTACTGACCATGTAGTATATAACGTTAAAAAGGGTACTACTTATATTTTAGAATTTGAGTATCATAAAGGAAATTTTTACAAATTTTATAAGGAAAAATTAGATGAAAAAGACGGTAACGATTCGTAAAACTATTGAACTTGTTGTTGAAGTTGAACTAGATGACAAACTTGTATCAGACCAATATATTGAAGCATTTAAAGAAAACATGTGGGATATTGATGATGAAAACGGCGTGTTTGAACATGCTTGTTATCATATTATTGAAGGTAATATTGGTCATGATCATGACTTTATTGGCGTACTAGGTCATAAAGATTATTTATATGATGGGAAACCGCCTGATACATCTTTTAAATATAAAGAACGATATGAAGATATTGAATATGAATTTTCATAATAAAAAAGGACGCATAATAGCGTCCTTTTTTATTTTTATAGAACAGAAATAGCTTTGCTATATAGGCTTTTTCTATCAGCCAGTCCATTAGTTCCACCATTAACAACTTTAGTTGCTTCTGTTATCATATTTTTGTCAGCCAGTGAATTAAGATTATTATCTTTCCAAAAAATCATAGCACTTTCCACGGCGATTTCGGGTTTAATAATATCTTCAGGCTTATTCACAAGATCAATTTTAACACCATTTGCATTAAGTGCTTTTGATGCAGTTGTATAGTTATTTCTACCTGTTGTGTGTAAAAGACCACCACCACGATATTTATAACCATCACCATTATTAATACCATTACCCATACGTCCACCATATATAGAATCACCTATAGCAACCTGTCCTTTATCGGTAACGATCTTTGCTTGTGCTACAGTTTTAAATCTACTTGGAAATACTTCTACAAGTCTTTGTGGTGTATATCCTAAAGATTCTCTTAAACGGTTGAAACCCCCTGATTCATGTAAAACTTGAGCTAAAAACATTGCCATTCTTACAGGTGTATTAATTGAATATTTTGGTGCAATTTTATTAATAACATCAACAAATTCAAGATTTGCTTTTGGGTATATTTTTTTTAATTTATCAGCCGTTAGGACTACTTTTTCATCTTTCATTCCTACTAATCTCCTTAAAATATCTTCACCTAATTTATTCATAATTTCATCACCTGCTTTAACTTGATCACCAGTCAAAGAACCGCTAATTTTACGAACTTCATTAAAAATATCTGATCTTTGCATTTCTCTTTCTCCTTAAATACAAGTACACAAGTATTTAACAAAGGAGACAAAAATGAACTATTTAGTAGAATCAGCCATGCCAACAGAAGAAACAGGTATGGAATATGTGACTAAACGTGGTTATACAGAAACTGTAAAACAGGTAGGAAATAGATTTTATTACTATGATCGGTTCATGAACCGATGGATGCCAGTTAAGAAAGGTGATGTTAAATTTAATGAAATTAAAGAAAGTAATGATTCTTTGTTGTCATTTGATGATTATCTTTTTGAAGCTGTTATTAATGAAAGTTTTGATGATAAACCATCTATTTTAAGAAGCTATGTTAAGTCAGTTCTTAAAACAAAAGATGATATTAAAAAAGCAGAATTATATACAAGAAAGTTAGGTGATGGAGTTTTCTTAGTTTTGAAAATCAATGGTAAAGATGTTTATTACACTGAATTTGATAATATTGAGAAAATTAATAAATCTAAAGACTCTTTTATTAAAGCTTCAACTGCATTATTAAAAGAATTTAAAGAAAAAAATAAGTTGGATTATATTAATTTAGATGATTTAACATTTGATGTTGAGAAGTATTTCACGGCAGGGAAAGTAAATTTATAAAAGTGGGGAAGTTAGATGGACACAGATAAAATATCACATAAGGAATTATGTGAACTAGGAGCAAAAATTCTTAAAACAAAATTGAAATGTACTGTTTCTATTCATGAACCAAAAGGATTAAAAGAAAATCCTGATGCTATTGGTTGGCGTTATGGTTGGGGTTTATGTGAATATGAAGGAAGTATATTAATTGAGTGTAAAACAAGTAGAGCTGATTTTAAAAAGGATTTTCAAAAGAAATTTAGAATTAATCAACATGAAGGAATTGGTAACTGGCGTTTTTATATGTGTCCAACTGATGTTATTAAACCTGAAGAAGTGCCTGAAAAATGGGGACTTATATATGTGGATGATAAAAGAAGAACAAAAATAATTATTAACCCATATGATACAGTAAAAAACCGCCGTATAAATAAATTTGTAGATTTTAATGTTGAAAATGAACGATATTTATTAACAAGGTGGTTATCTAAAACAGAAAATCCTGAAAAAGTTTCATTGATAGTCCGTGAAGCGAATGCAAGAATAAATAGGCTTGAAAAGTCTTCTCAAGAATTAAAGCATGAAAATAATTTATTAAATAAATATAAAAGATCATTAAGTGTATATAATAAAAGTGAAGGTAATAAAGATTTAAGTATTGATGAACTGGCAGATGAAATTAAACGTTTAAGAGAAATGGAGTATTTTTTAAACACATATAAAGAAAATAATAATGAAAGGATGCTTGAATTGGCTATGAAATGCATTAAGGAGATTTAATTGAATATATATTTAAACACCAATTATAAAAATAAGTGTGACTATGTTATTGAGAATGGTTATTTTAATGGTAAAAATATTGATTTAAAACATTACTTTGTTGGCTTCGGCGTGGAAAATGGTAAATCTATTAGTATAGATGTGCAAGGCATTACAGATGATGAATTTCGTAAGATAATTACTAAACTTGCAATTAATATTAAACACCGTGGGAATTCTAATAAAATTTGTTTATATGTTGAAAATACTACATATACTAAACAAGAAATAGAAAAATTAATTAAAAATATAGAATGGGAGCTATTTTATGAAAGATGAAAATTTACAAAAATATAATGAAATACGAAATAAGAATTATTTATATAAGAATCTTAAAGCAACTATTAAAATGATTCATTTAAAAAATGAATATTGTCATGATAAGAATTTATATTATTATGGTGCTAATACATTTAAAGAGTTAAATGTATTTTGTTTAAGCGCACCTAGACAAATGGGAAGAACTTCTGCAATTAAGAAAGTGTTTAATCCAAAAAAAGATTTTTATATTTCATATAATACTAGTGGTGCTAAAGAATTAATAAACCCAGTGATAGGCTTAGATAATGGAGAAGTTTACTTTGAATTTACACAAGAAGAAATTGACATAATTAATAAAAGAAAGTGTTTTAGGACAATAAATTCACAATCACGATATATAGATATTTATAATCAAATTCCTGATGGGAAATCAACTATTTACTTAGATTTATGTTCTATTGAACTAGATAAAGAAAGGGAAAATGTCAATAAGTTCATTGATGGATTAATAGCATATTACACAAATATAAATAAAATTGAAGAATTATATAAAAAAGTTGTAGTTTTCACTTGACATATTATCGTTACTAAATTATTATTAATTCATACAGACAAATAACCAAACTGGTGAATGCAATGATTAACGAAGTTCAAGAAATTATTAAAAACATCTGCTCAAATGTAAAACTTAAAGAAAAGTTGGGTAGCATCCATCAAATTGAAGATACTAATGTTAAAGTTGAAATTCAATTTGATATTGATGATAATGAATTTTATGTAACAATTAGTGGTGAATTGCATGGGCGTGAACTACATGGATTAGGTATATATGGTTCGGCTGAAACACTATATGACGCATTAGTTCAGCTACAAGTTGAAGTTGAAGATTTATAATAATAACCGCCTTTATTGGCGGTTTTTTATTGACTTTAATATTATTGAAGTTATTTGGGAAAATTTATAAAATAATACTTGCATATTGATTACAATATAGTTATTATATCTTTATCAACTAAGGAGCTTCACCATGAACAACAATCAAATTATTGCACAAAATATCTTAACTGTAATTGGTAGTCAATCACGTTTAAGTGCTATGATTGGTGCAAAAGATTTTGTTGCTATTGATAATGGTCTACAGTTTGGTCTTAAACGTGTTTCAAACAAAATCAATAAAATTATTATCCGTTTAAATTCTATGGATACTTATGATATTGAGCTTGGTAACTTTAACATGCGTAAGCTTGAATATAAAACTGTAGAAGTTATCAATCATGTTTATGCTGATCAACTTAAAACTATTTTAGAAGATAAAACAGGCTTATACTTTAGCCTTTAATTTGGATATACATAAAATGAAAACACCACCACTAAAATTTCAGCCAAAATATGCATTAATTGAAGTTATTGGTACAGGCTTATGGGAAAAAACCCATACCGCAATTTGGTTAGATGATGAGTATAAATTAATTTATACAGAATATAACTGGATATTAGCAAAAAGAATGAATTGTAGTGAAGTGAAGTATGAAAACATTAAATTTAGTAACGTTTTCGATGAAGTAATTCTTGAATATCATAAAATCAAACAAAAAGAAAATGGAGTATAATTTTGGAAAAGCTGTATAATATTAAACACCCGTATTACTGTACACATGATAACTTTTTTAAACGTCCATCATCTCAATGTGAAACACGATTTAAGTTTAATTCTTTTGATGAATTTTTAAAAAATTGTGGAAGTATGGACGAAGATTTAAATTTTCTTTTTCGATGGGATTGGATTAATCAAGAAAATGAAAGACATAAAGCCCTAGAATTACATGAAAAGTATTCAAAAGAATTAAAATTTGATGATACATATTCAGATCAATCTGATAAACTTGAATTGTTTTACTTTTTACAAAGAAAAGGCTACATGATTGTAATTATTGTTGATGTTTCTAAAGATGATGAAGAAAAGGTTAAAGATTATTTGACAAGTAAGTTCAATCATATTAAACTTACTTGGAATCCGATTATTTAAGGAATTATTAAATGAAAATCATTGGCTATCAAAAAGATTTTTTCGACCAACTGGTTTATACATATGGTATTGATGAAACATTACGACTTGATAGATCAATCTTTGTTCCAAAAGGTGATTATCAACAAGTATTTAAAAATGGTAAGTGGATTGAAAAATTTCCAAAAGACTATCCATTTGTTAAAGAACTTTCTAAATTAAAACCTACAGATAATGGCTTTTTTGATCATATTGACCTATTTAAACGTAATAATGATAGTGAATACAAAAATTTACTATGGGATTTGCGGTATAACTGGCGTAGTGGTCATTCAAAATCATTGTTTTACTTTGATGGTTACATTTACTTATTGTACTATAAGCCTATTGTTAAGCCAAAAACTAAAGTTATTTTTTATAATGAAACAGTAACTTTAGATGCTGAAACAGTCTATACTGATTATAAGGGTTATTTGAATCTACTTTGTGACGAAACTGGTAAAGCTATTAAAGTTAAGGCAACAAATGATATAATCGAATTTTCGAAAAAATTTAAAATGCCATATTTTAATATTAGTTACAATTTCTTTTTTCCATTTTTGGCGATTAAAGATTTTGAAAAACATTTTGAATCTGTTGATGTTTATCAAAAAATTGAAAATTTCTTACTTACTTGTGAAATTGAAAAAATGGATGAACAAAGCAATGATAATAAAATAACGGCGCATGGCTTTGATTTAAAAAAATCTTTTAGGAAAAGTAAAGATGAATGAAATACAAGAAATGATTGATTACGGATTTTATATACTTACATTTGTATATTTTATTATAATTTTGATATATACAAATTGTATGAATGATAAGTATAATCCATTTACATATATTATTACCTTTTTGTTGTCGTTTATTTTTTCATTTTTTACAATGTGTTTTATGATAGTATTGTGTTATTTTATAATGTACATTCATATAAAATTTATTTCTTTAATTGGGAACTTTTAAAATGAACCAAAAATTTAATATTATGATTAGCCGTTCTATTAATGGAGATTTAGATAATGACATTCGTATGTCTTTTTTAAATCAAAATGAGTTAATTTCATGGATTAAGTCAAATCTTATTGATAACGATTCGCTATTCAATGGGATTGGTAAAAAATATACATTAGATGTAGGTATTAATGTTGAAGTAATGCCAAAAGAATATAAGTATTCAACATTTGGGGAATGCTTGTGGTTTTCTTATACTTTTGCAACTTCAAAGCCTACAACAAAAAAACATGAATTTGATGTTGGTTATGTTTCTTATTGCATTCTAGGTGATGTAGAAGATAAAGATCATGATATTATATTATCGGTTGATAAAAATATTTATGATACACTAGTTAAAATGTCAGAATATATTGAATTTGTAAATAATTTATAATTTGGAGAAAATGAATGGGATGTTTAGTAGCCAAATGTGCGCTTTCAAATATGGCGCTTAAAGAAGGTCAAGATGTTTATATTAATATTTTAAGTGATAAACTTGTAAAAAGTAACTATCAAAAAAATATTAAACTTAAAAATATCAATAGTGGAAGTGTATTTGATGTTAAATCTTCTTTAAATTATAGTCAAGGCATTCAATCCACAGATTACTTTGTTCCAGTAGGAATTTTATTAAAAGGCAAATATAAAGGATGGAGTTCATTTGTGCCTGATTTTTCTGATGAACGAACGGTTAAAAATTTTATTCGTTTTATTGGGTTACTTGAATATGATATTACAAAGCAAAATTCTAACGAAGTTATTTTTTCTGCATCAGAAGTAAAACGATTAGTAGATGAAAATAAACATATGGACGCATGGGAATTAATAAATGATGCTATGCGTATTTCTAGTGGGGAAAGTTTATATATCAGGAATACACATGGGCTTCCACAGAAAGTATTTTATAGTGCAATTTCAATTGAAGCAGTTGATTATATTATGAAACCTTCTGTACAAAGTGATATTTTCAAAAACTTTTGGCGTGAAGAAACGTTTAAAAGCCTTAATGATGTGTATGATAGTATTACAAAATACACAGAAGAAGTTATTGCTTTTGATAAAGAAATTCATAATGGATTAAAACAAAGCAATATTTCAATGTCGTTTGTACGTTGTTTGTTTGAAGGTGGACGTGGTTGTACTGAGACAAAATTAACGTCTATTTGGGAAACATTTAACTACGATATTTTTAATGATGAATTAGTTGATATTGTTATGAAATTAAATGATGATGTTGAACTTATGCCAGTAGATTATCAAACACACTTTGGAGAATTAATAAAAGATATGATTTTTCAGAATTTTATTAATGCTTCATTTGGGTACTTTAATCAGACATTTATGCCAGTGACAAATGTTAATATTGAAGCTTTACGAATGGTAAACTATTGTTTGGCTGAAAATCAAAAAAGTTGGCATGAATGCTATCCATTTGAAGGTGTTGTGCCAATTACAAAAAAACATAGTAAGTTTCATGCAGTTTATAAACATAGACTAGAAAAGTATGATGCATATATTATTGAAGCTTTTAATGATCTTATTTTAAAAGTTGATTCTACACATACGCCTGATAAGTTAGTTTTTGTCGGTGAAAAACTTGAAGAAAATGATAAAGATAATATTGTTTATATTTTAAATGTTGAAGAAAAATCATATGTTGAATGCTATGAATCTTTAGTCCTGAAACAATATGATGTTGGTTTGATCTAAGGTATGTTGAATGAAAGTTAAAAGTTATGGTAACTTAATTAAAGTAATCATTAATAAAAATGATAGCGGTTCAGCTTATATTAATGGAACATCTATTGTTATCAAAAATAATATTGTTAAAATCAAGTTTAATGGGGACTATTCTAAGTCTTATGAATTTAATCTTACTAACATGATATTATATATTGATAATTGTAAAAAGACAGTTACCCAAGAAGATAGATTTAAATCAATGACATTTCTTAAAAAGATTATTTGGTGGTTTAAGTGAAAGAATTAATTAATAATTTATTAGAATTTTCTAATAAAACAGTTCGCCATACGTCATATGATATTAATGGAGAACCAATTGAACCGTATTGGTCTGAATGGACTTTTGTACGCCGTTATATTAATAAAATAGATAATGTTGAAGATATTCACAATCATATTGATTATTGGCATGATTTAGAAAATGATGAAATTACTACAGAATTATATGAGTTTTTAGGATTAACTTTAGACGATTATAAATTATGGTTAAAAAAGCCAAGTGATTTAGAAAGTATATTAGAGAAATATAAACATGATCATTTCTAATAAAAATAAGATTAATCATATTAAAATTGATTTATCTTCATTTAATCATAATACTGATTTTATTTATGAGACGGATATTAATAAGATTACAATTAAAGATAATATTTTATCAATATTTTGTACAGTAAAAGAAAATAGATTGCTTATTCAAGAAGTAATTGACAAGGATATTGAATATTATGTTTACGGTGGTCATATTGGTAATACATACAAAGAAATGAATAAGGGAATGGTTAAGTTTTTGTGGATAATGATTGGCTCATATATTATGATACCAACTGTTTGTTATGGTATATATAGTTTATGGACACATTTCTTTAGATAATAAAAAAGGACGCATATTAGCGTCCTTTTTTTGTTTGTAACTTATGAATTACAATAAGCTCTTAACAACTGCTTTACGGTAGTAAACGTTACTGTTGTTATCTAACTTAGTGAATGGGTTAGAAACGATACCATAACGAGTTTTGAAACCGATAGCGTTAGTGAACATATCTGTATTCACCGCACGGCTTAGTTGTAACGGTACATATGGGCAGTAGAAAATACCTGCGTCATATTGGTCAGCACCCTTATAACCAACACAGTAACCATCACCAGTAGCATATGGGTCAATATAAACGTCATAACGACCATTTAAACGACCTGAATATGTAGCACCTGATGGGTCTACGTTCAAGCTTGTGTTAGCTTGTAATGCAGGGGTAAAGTCTAAAAGACCTGCTTGTTGTAAGATAGTACCAACGTCTGCTGAAACAAACAATTTGTTACCTTTACCACGTCTTGTTTCTAAAGCAATACGGTTTGCATCAAATTCAATTGCAGTGATAAGACCTTTATATTTTTCAACTGACCAACGACCATCAGAGTCAGTATTCAAATCAAATGTACCTGCTTGTGCAGTCCATGAAGCACCAATTTTAGCAGAAGCATAAATTTTACCTAAAACTTCACGGTTCAATTCTGCTGTAATTTCGTTAGTCAAAATATTGATTAACTCACCTTCTGCTGAAAGGTTGTGGATACGTTTCATATCTTCTGCAAGTTCTTGTGAGTAGTCAGCACGTAATTGACGAGTCTTAGCAACAACTTCAGTACGTTCAACTGTAACACCCATAGCAGCCCATGCTTGTGTTTCACCCAATGATGTTTCAATACCACCACCACGAACCATAGGAGTTGGACCAAATGTATCACCAGTATTTGCAACGCCATCACCTGAATAACCTGCATTTACTTCGTCAATACCCATTGCTTCAGGTAATGTTTGATCATTAGGACGTTTGTTAGGGTCATTTGCGTAACGAGCTTTTAATGCAAAGATTAAGCCTGTTGGACCTGTCATTGGCTGAACACCCATTACATCATAAGCAATTAAGCGAGGTGCAATACGGCGTACCATTGAAATAAGAATTGGATTCCAGTTATCAACACCTGCAACACCGTTAGGAGTAGTTGCTTCATTAATCGTGCCTGATTGGTTTTCCATCAACTGAGCTGTAACTAAACGTTGAGCATGTGATGTAACAGCTTGATAACCATTACCACTTTCATTTAATGTTTTGCTCCAACGAGTTACTAATTCATTTTCTTTTTCAGTAAGAATTTGTTGAGTCATTTATATTCTCCTTAATTTTATTTATTATATATATTTAGTAAAATCCAATTTTTTAAATTAAATTTTAACTTTTGTTATTTCTTATTAGTATTTAACAAAAGTTTATTTTTCTTATTTAGATCATTTTAGCCATTAAATCTTTAACATAATTGTCACGTGAATTAATTTCTTTAACTGCTTCATTTAATGTTTTAGTTTCAGCATTATCAACATTAGTTTTTTCATTTAATGAATTATCTACTTTAGGTGATGTTGTTGAAGACTCGATAATATATGATAATGTTTTAGAATATTGATCAATATTACTAGCTGTAATAGCTTCGCTTAATAACTGGAACTTTTCACGTTGTAAATCAGAGAAGTTTTCTGTTAATTCTTTAAACTTAGTAACTTTGGCACTCTCAAACAATTCAGTTTCTTTTTCTTGTAAAGATTCTTTCAATTTTGCAATTTCGCTATCTTTATTAGCTACACTTTCTTCAAGTGTTTTAAATGCTTCATTTTCTGAAAGACCTAAACCAATTTTTTCAAATGATTCTTTAATAGTATTTAGTGTAGTTTCATAACGAGCCACTTTATCTAGTTGATCAAATTTAGTTTGATTTTCTTTGATAAATTCTTGGGTAGCTTCTTGAACCATTCCTTGCATTTCTGTTAAAGTATCTTCACGAACTTTTTCTGCATAAGCTTGTGCATGTTCGATTAATTCTGCTTTTTCAGCTACATACCCTGCAACGCTTTCTTTAAGTTTAGAAACGCTTTCTTGACTTGTTTCAGAAATATACTGTTCAACAGCTTCTTGTAGTTGACCAATATAATGTTCTTCTAAGCGTTCTGCGTCATCATAAGCTTTGATTACTTTATCAACTGCGATCTTAGCTTGCTGTTTATAAAATTTTTCAACTTCTGCTACTTTTTTAGCCGCTTTTTTCATTTCGGTATCATAAGTAAGAGAAATGTTTTGAATATCTTCTTGACTTTTTTGTGCAATTTGTGCTTGAGCTGTAGCAGAATCTCTTAGTCCTTCATCAATACGAGTTTGAATAACACTTTCAATAGTGTCACTTACAACTTTAGCTGTTTCAGGTTTTAGTGATTCATTAAGTAATGTAGTAATATCCACTGTTTATACTCCTTTATTATTTTAATTATGATTGTTGGCGAACTTTATTCATTAAACTTTGAAAAAGTGCTTTCTCATCAAATGTTTTATTTCTTATATCTGTATTTACTTGTTTTTGAATTTCTTCCAAATCACGTTCAATTAATACACCACCTTCTATAATCCATTCCTTATTTTCCATAATGCTAGTTAATATTGCATCAGGGGCAGAAGGTTCATATACAATGTCAGACGGAGTTATAATTCTAAAATCATTTTGGACAATAGAATTTTTAACAGAACCACTAGCACGGCTTGATGTACCTAAAGTAACACCTGCTTTCATTAAACCAACTACGATTGCACCGCTCGATGTATCTTTACAAATTTCAGCACGACCAATCCAGTCAGTACCATTTTTTTCTAATTTTGTAATTTTATGAGAAACGTTTGGAAGCCAAATACCTTGACCTTCGGGACGACCTTCATAAGGATGTTCCAATTCACCTACAGCACGATTATTAACTAAGTAACGATTCGTATAAACATTAACTGCATTATCCATAACTTGTTCAGGATAAATACGCCCGTTTCCGTTCTTTAAATTAGATTGAAGAAATACGCCTTCAATAACATATTTCTTCTCATTACCTTCTTCAATAATTTTACTTTCAGTTAAATTCTCATCCATTCTTTCAATTAATAAAATTGACATTATTAATTCTCCATTTTATTATTCCTTAAAAGTATTTAACCAAAATGCAATTTTTTGTAATTACATCGTTTGATTAGGCTTAATACCCATAAGTTTTCTAAAACGGTTCGCTTTTTTCATTTTTCTAACTGTTCTCAATTTAAATCCAGTACCTGAAGCTTTTTTAGTTCTACTAGCTTTAATATGTGAACGTTTCATTTGCATCATGTCATGACCTGAAATTTTCACACAAACACGGCGGTTTTGATCATATTTAAAACCTTTGGCACATTGCATTTTTAAACGCTTTTTACCTTTGAAGTTTACTTTTGCTTTACGCTTAACTTCTTGTAAAATTTGTGCTTCGGCAAATACTTCAACATCTCTACCACTTTCTATAATAGTATTTAGCATTTCTGAAATTACGATTTCGTCACCGTCTTTATTACTTGACTCAATATCAAATACAACAACATCATTTGCCTTAGCGTGCATCTCATAATCAATTTCTTTATTTTTAGAAACATTGGTCATAGTAAAGCCCATGTCCTGAAACATTTTCTTTTCACCATTGGCTTCTGCTGAATCAACATTATATTTATTAATATCAAAGTAAACTTCTCCATCAACAGCTTTAGGCGGAACTAAAATCATTTGTTTTGCACCTTTCTTTTCTGTTAATATTAATGTTTCATTCATTGAACCTTTCCACTGTGCATATACTGGCGCTTCTGAAACATAGTTATATGTTTCTGCATCATCATCTGCATAAGGATTTGAATCTAATGTTTGATCAATATCAACATAAATTGGGTCAAATAAAACCACATCGGGATTCATGAAAATTAAAATTTTGAAAAAGAAATTATTCATATCTCTTACATCATCAATATCAATTTCATCAGTTACATCCACATTCACACCATTAAGCTGAACTTCCATAAGCTGAATGTCGTAATCTAAAACATTATCGTTATCATCTAAGTAATCAGTAATTGCAAAAAGTGATACTTTATTATTTGTATATGCCATAATTGCACCTTCTTCAATCCAACGTACATCACCGTTATTGACTCTTACATGTGCAATAACATCTTGAATTTCTGAATCTGTTGAAGTTTGTTGAATTGCAATATCAGCACGGGTATCGGGACTAGGAATATAGTTATTCATTTCTTCCTTGATAACTTTAATCCATTCACTTCTATTAATTTCTACCATTTTCTTCTCCTAAGTATTTAGTTAAAAATCTTCACCACCCTTATAATCAGGTTGGTTTTTAATTTGTTTGCCCATTTCTTCTATTTCTTCATCTGTTAAATGTAGAATATTTTTACTAATCCAATAATCAGAATAGAATCTTCCACTAAACGCCGTGATACGCTCCAACTGTTCTAAGCGTGAAGACATTTTTTCAGCTTCTTTCCATTCGACAAAGGCATTATCTTCTGTATATACCCAATCATATTGTCCATTAATATCATCCCATTCACTTTCTGAAATAATACCTTTTAGAATCAACTGGCGTTTTAACAGCTCATCAAATAAAGTCATAAATTGTGAACGAACATTATTTAAAAATTTTCTAAAGTTATATTCTTCACGTTGTATTTCTGTTGTTCTACCAAATACAAAACTTCCTTGATCGGATTGTAGTCTTGATAATGGTACATTACCTGCACGCCATAATTTATCTTTTAGATACTCAATTTCTTCCATAATTTCTTGACTTGACTGACCTTCGATATTTTGAATTTCTGTTGTCTTACCTTCTGACATACGTGGAAGGTAGTAATCTTCTAACATTGATGAAATGTGTGTCTGAGAATTTGCAGTACCAGTTTTAGAGTTATAAACAAATCTTGTTTTAAATTCTTTCATTTGATTCTTCATATATTCTTTTGCTTTTTGTGGGGGCATTTTAGAAACGTCAAAATAAAAAGCACGGCGCATAGGCGCACGAACAACACGGAAGATAATCATTGCTTCTTCCATCATTTTTAAGTTGTTATATGGAACAATAGCCTTATGTAAATGTCCAATTGTCTTACCTGATTCAGGGTCACGTTCCCCACTCAATACCTGAATGACAGCATCAGTAGAAATTTTCCTTCCCATATTATTTGTGAAAGATGATGTTCTAACATCATTTAACATATTGTATTTAAGATCATCATCAAAAAATGTATTGTAAATAAAATATTCTTGTACTTTATTTAAATCAAAGCCACCTTCTTCTTCTTCATCAGGAATAATTCTTACTTTTCTTAATTTTAATGGGTCAATCGGTACTACTTTTTGAATTCCTTTTTTAGGTTTTTCTTCATCAATGATAACTTGAACATTAAATTTTGAATCTATATACCAGTCTTTAAACCAACTTAAACCAAACTTTCTAAAATTAGCAACTTTATAAAGTTCATCTAATTCAACTGAAATTTTTTCCTTAATGCTATTTGGTAGTGTTGAATCATCATAAAAATTAATATCAAATGCACGGCGATTTTCAACATCAAATACAAATACTTCATTGAAAATAGCAGTTAAAATTTGTGCCATTTCAACCGTGATTGATAGTCTTCTATATTGTTTAATAAGTTCTACTTCATCGGCAGGTACTACAACTGAATTGTTATATTCCATGATGCCATGTTGACCATAAAATGATGTAGTATTAATTGCATCAGGGTCAATTGCAGATTTTAATTCTATTGTTCTTAAAATTTCTTTTGCTTCATCATCACGTGAAAATTGAAAACCAAATAGTTCCATTTTTTCATTCTCCAAATTTATTTTCTTATTAATATTTAGCATAAACAAAAAAAGGACGCATATTAGCGTCCTTTAATTATAAATTTAACATTACATTAAATTGTTTCTCCATCCGTTAATAGCGAATGTGACTGATTGAGTCATAATTGTATCGTTATTATCGTAACCTAATGAAATTTCTGCAACGTTTGTGGGCCAAATTCCTTCCACAGTATAAGAACCAATTACTTTGTCTTCACGGTCTAATTGATTTACTTGAGCTGTTGCTAATCCACGAATAGGTGATTGCCATCCACTAGCAGTAACGTTAGATTGGAAACCTAACAAACTATCATGCCAACGTTCGAAAACTTTACGTCCAACAAAATCAGAGTCAATATAAATTTCAACTGTCCAATCGTCCCAAGTTTTGTCCCCTGGCAATTTGATTTCACGACCTTTGTAGTGGGCAGGTGCTGTTCCTAAAGTAGAAGCAGGGATACTTGCTGAACGACAAGTGAAGGAAATTTTTTGTGATTCTTTAATAGAACCTAATCCTTGCGGAAATGTGAAGATAACTTCATAGCGGTTGGGTCTAGCCCCACCGCCGTCAAAGTTAGCCATAAAATCGTAAACTGATGCTACCATTTTTATACTCCTTTGTTTTTATTTTAATTATGCAATTTGTTCATCGAAATTAACGTCTTGACCTACAGCGTTAAAATTAAGAACAATAAATTGAATTGAGTATTGAGGTTTAATATAAATATCACCGATAAACTCACCATCTTGAACTACAGATGCAGGGTTATTAGTTTCATCACATACCACTTTGAAATCTACGATTCCACGCTTACCACGAATATCACGTAATACAGGTTCAACACTGTCTCTAAATTGCGCACGGGTAAATTCATCGTTAAATTCGAATAAATTATATTTTGCACTTCTAGCAATAGTTAAACGTAAATCAATGAACAAGAAACGAGTTCCCATAAAGCTGAATGCAGAATTTTTAGGTTGCAATGTTCTATCACCTAATAAAATCACACCTTCGCCACGTTCCATAATTACGCTGTTGATACCATATTTATAAAGTTGGTCACGTGCTGTTTTATCAGGGCTATAAGCTAATGAAACTGTATTTGCATACTTACCACGGTTGTAACCTGCGGCTGAAGCAAACTTACCGATTTCATTGTGTGTACGTGCGTATAAACCTGCGTCATCTGCGTTACCTGCAATCCATCTATATACGTCATTATATTTATCGTATTGGAATTTATATGCAGTAGTCATATGACCATAGCTATGTAAACTAGTTAATGCTTTATGAGTTGCCATGATGTTTGTAACTGCTGATGTTTTATTAACATTTACAACGTCACTTGATTTAGGACTAATAAATGCAACCATACGCTTAGTTCTGAAACACATGTCTAAAATAGAATTTGCAACTTCTGCATGGTTAGCATCTCCACCACATGAACCCGAAATAATCATATTAAGATTCTCATCTTCAATACCTTCAAAAATTCCGTATCCATCAATGTATTCTGATTTAGACGGTTTATCACCATCAGAACCACCACCTAACTGTGCAATAAATGCTTCTTTTAATTGTGCAAATGGTTTACCTGCAAATAATTCACCACCCCATGAAGCTTTATCAGTTGTATCAGCCATTAATGCATCACCTAATGGATTAACTGCATAAATGTAGTTTGAACCACGGTTAATAACATTAATATAATATGAATTTGAACCACTCATATCACGACCATCTTTAGCTTTTGATACGTTTGAATATCTTTCTAATACCGCACCAGTTTGACGAGTAAATAAACCTAATTTGTCAATTACAACAATATGAATTTCATCTAATGCATCTGCTACAGAAGCTTCTGAACCTTCTGAACTGTTTGGTGCAATATCAAATAAACCTTTATATTTCCATGCATCAAAAGTTGTTGAGTCTGCAATTGATACTTCGATTGAGTTACCTAAAGCACCTGCATATCTTGATGCAAAATATTGTGTAGCTGTACCACGTGACATTTCAAAATGTGTACTGTTTTGGAACAAGACACCTTTTGGTTCAAACAGTGGGTCGCCTGATTGTGGTGCGCTTGTTGGTGCTACACCTGCGTTTAACGCCGTTTGATCGTCAATAACACGAACAACGTATAAGTTTGCTGAATAATTCAAGAAATTACTTGCACTAAACCAATCTTGATAATTGCGGTCTGTAGGCTTGTTAAAGGTAGCAATTAAGTTGTCAATAGAAGTTGTACTTACTTCAATACCTACTGGTCCCCACCCTGCGTCAATAACTACACCTGCACCACTTTCACCAATAACAGTAGGGTTTACTGTATTATCCTTTTCGAATGCTTCAACACTTGGACTTCTAGCCATTTGTCTTCTCCTTTCTTTTTATGTTTTACTAATAGTATTTAATAAATTTATATTTATTTAAAATACATCCTCAAAGCTTTCATCTTCTTCGTCACCAGTAACTGAACCACCTAAAACCGTACTATAGTCTTCACTTGCGCTACTTCTTAATACACTTCTTAAATTGTTTGCTGAATCAACGCCTGTCACATCATGAAAATATGGTTGTGATGTAAGCCACGCAAAAATTACTAATGTCATTGCAATATCATCATGCTTACCTTTCTTAGCTTCATATGATTCATTTTTCTTAACAAATGTTGTTAGTTCTGTGAGTGTTTCGAAGTCTGTGATAACTAATTGATCTGTTTCAATTAAATCTTTAAGATACGAACAGCCTATTCTTTTTGTTTTTTTGGTTGTTTTAACCCCTGCTTGTGAGCGTTTTCCCCACCCTGCAACGTTTTGTGAATCCTTAACTTGTGACATTAATAAGTTTTCGTATTCAATTTCTCCCCATAAAACTTCTAAACATATTCCACCACCCGAATTATTGCTTTCAACTACAGCCAGTGCTTCATTATATTTTTTTGCGCAATTATGAATGACAGTTGCAAATATGTTAGGAACAATATAATTATCTCTATATACAAATACTTGCTTATAAGGCATTTCTGTAACATCAATAATATTTACAACAGAATAGTCTTCCCCTATACCTTCTGCCACATCTGCCACGGCGACATATAACCTATTAGGTTCAGGATGAGCATATATTTTTACCCGTCCATCATCTTGTTCTAAAATAGGCTTTTCATAGGTCATACATGCAAGCTTTTGTCCATTAATCAAAGTACCGTCTGAACCTGAAAATTCGCAATTATGGCTTAATACCCCATTTGTAAAATAAACATGCTTCTTCCCCGAATTAACAATGTCATAAAGCTCAATACTTTCTTGTTTAATGTACTTATATTCTAATTTAGAAAATCCTGTGACTGTTTTTATCCTATGTTTTGCTTTAATATCTTTTGATTTTATTGATTCGCCGTGTATATCTATAAATGGATGGTGTAATGAGCAACGTATTTCAGGGAATCCCTTAAACTTTATTACCATATACTTATTTACTAAAATCTTATTTATTCCCTTAAACCGCTCAAAACCATTAGGCGTTAAAACCATATACCCATTTTCATTTTCTTTATATTCAATATATTCCTTCTTATAAGAGTTCATATAATTCTCCTATTGTCATTTCTTTATAAACACCATTCATCATCAAATTTAAATTTGTATCGGCAGAAACGGATTCATATTCAATTTTGAATTTAGGTTCACCAATATTTCGAATTGTACTGTCATACCAATCTTGATCACGCTTTGGATGTTCTGACCAGTGAACTTTATAACTTACAAAGTCATTTTCATTATTTTGACTATCTGTATATAATTTATAAAATAGATTCATACCATTTGGTGTACTAGTAATAATTACTTTAGATTCAGTACCCGATGAAATTACTGGAAAAGTAGATGTAAAGAAATCAACGTCATTATCAATAAATGCCATCTCATCTATATATGCACAATTACTAACTTTAATTCCACTTGAGCCAATTACAAATGCATTTCCATCTTCTACTTCAATAAGATCATAAACTTTAATTTCATAACTTGATTTAACTAAGTCTGTAATATAAACGTCCATATTATTACTATATAAAGAATCTCCTATATTAAAATCCTTTATTGGTTTTTTATTTTTTTTGCTATAATAAAATTCATGATCTTCTGTAGCGTAATAGTGACCACAGTTAGTAACCACCAAGTATATATTATTATTTTTGGTAACTTGTAAACCATCAAAATGCTTAAATCCATTATCCGTTAATACATTATATTTTTCATTTTTATAATATTTTGTTATCATTGTAATTCCTAAAATTTAGTATTATTTATATGTATTTAACAAATAAAAAAGCCGATACATTTTAAATGTATCGGCTTCAGTTATATTTATATATTATTTGACATTAATAGTTGAATTGGGATTATCTTTTTTAATTTTTCTTAAATGATCATACCATTCACGGGATGCTCCTTTGAAATTATTATCACCTAATCTACTATATTGTCCTATGGCTGTTACACCTTTTACTTCTTTTGGTTCAATACCCTTGCATTCATCACATATTTTTTCATCTGTTTCAGAACACATAAATGATTTACCACATTGAGTACATTTATAAAACTTTAAAATTTTTTTATTAATCATGCAAAATTATCCATTAGTCCAGTCAATCCATGATTGATCAAGTAGTTAAATAACTTGCCTTTTGGCTTCTTAAATTTAATGTATGCTTCATCAATAGCTTCAATAATACTCATTGGAATTTCATCAAAATCAACCAACTTTTTATTAAGTTTAAATCTTTCTAACATTGTTTCATCACAATACTTAGAAGGATTCCTGATGCCACCATTATGTCGCCATTCTTCGATTTTTTTACTAGCAAGTGCCTTTTGGCGTACACCTTCAACTAAACAATTTTCGGGTGATAAAATATTAGGAATACCATCACCTGCATCACCACGCAAAATATGTTCAAATAAATCATATTTAGTATTTTCTACGGTTAGCATTGCTTTACGCTTTAATGAAAATTGTCGTACATTATTATACATTTTTTGAAGTTGTACAGAATCTTCATCTGATGAAACAATCAAAATCAATTCTTCAACATCTGCATATCTAAAACACAGTGTTGCAAAAATATCATCTGCTTCTGCACCATCTATACGCAATGAAACATAGGGAAGATTTTCAGTAAATTCTTCAGCAATTTTATTCCAATAACTAAAAATCAAATTCCAATCTAAATTACTTTCTTCCCTTGTTTTTTTACGTTTTTCTTTATATAAAGAGAATATTTCCTTGCGCCAGTAATTAACCCGTGAATCATAAGCCATAACAATATTATTTCCAAACTTACCACTGAATTTTTTATTGTAATAGTTGATTCGAGATAAAATTAGTCCACGTAAAGTATTTTCATCAATTTCAGCCTTTTCACGTGAATAGTATTCATGAACACTACTGAAAAAGATTGCAGACATATCATAAATAATCATAAAAAATATTCTCCATTATTATTGTTTTTATTACTTAGTTTCTAATAATTTATTAATCATTTGGATTTGTGATATTTTCTTTATTAGGGTCGCCGTCAGGTTGTGGATTTTTTTGCTTGTCAGATGTATTGATATTATCTTTACCTTCTTCAAGCTGTTCCTTTCTAGCTTCATCTAAGTATTGTTCAAAAGTTTTCATGTTTATCTCCTTTTTGTTGTTTATATATTTATTTAGTGATTTTAATTTTTATGTATATTTTAATGTAATAGTTCTAATAAATCGCTGTGACATTCTTGCATGGCTATGATCATATTTCATATTCAACTTTTCAGCTTCAACTTTCAATGTATCACATAGCTTTACTAATATATCTGAAACATCGTCTTTATTTACCGTATTTATGCTTATCGTATATTCATTTTCCGATTCATTGTAAGTACCTTTATATTCCATATCTAAGCCAAATTTTGTTTTTACTCTACCTAACGCACTTACAAAATTCTTAACCAGTTCAGATTTAGAATCATCTAAAGATATTGACATTACATCTATAATATCACTTATGTTTTCAATTTCAGGTTGAACTACTTGGACGGTTGTTGGCTTACTATCAAACGTATTATTAAGCTTATCAACCATTGTCTTCATAAATAAAAACATAAATTTAAAGAAAACTGTATAATCTGTTTTAAAACCAAAATTAATATAATTTTTTTCATTAATTAATAATTTTGAATCTAAATTTACATTCATACTTGTTAAATCTCCAACAAAATCAAATTTCTTATAAATTGCAGGAAATTGTGTTACTATCTTTGTAGCATCATTTACAATATTTAAAGTATTTCCTTCTACAACATAACACTTCAATAATTCTTGTTGATAGTTAATAAATTCAAATATAATTGCATTCGATTTATATTCTTTGATTAATACATGAACCTTATTACTTTCTACATCTTTTGTTTGTAATCTATAACCTGCATTATGTGCGCCATCAAGTATTAGTTTTGTCACAGTATAATCTAAAAATACATTAACATCTTCATAAGACTTTATTACACCATCTACAATATAATCACTATTATTTTTTTCTAATGTAAACTCATCATCTAAAAAAGTATTCTCTTTTAGAATAGATTGCCAACTTTTCATTTATTTCCATCCATCGTCTTCATAAGCCAATACAAAGTCACGGGTTATACCTGAACGTACAATATCATTTTTACCTAATTCAATAAATCCAGTTTTTTGAATAGCATAATCTTCAATAATACGAACCAAATATGATAAACCGTCTTCTGAGCGTTTTACATCACTTTGACGTGTATCTCCCATAATTACAATTTTTGTATCCTTGCCGATACGTGTAGTTACTGCCTGAATTTCATTTGGTACAGTTGCTTGCATTTCATCACATATAATATAAGAATTGTTATATGACATACCACGAATACTAGCTAATGCTTTAACTTGAATTTTACCTTCTTCAAGATATTTATTTAAAAGTTCTGTTCCTAAAACATATTTTAAAGCATCTAACATAGGTTGAACATAAGGTTGTAACTTTTCAAATTCACCACCTTTCAAGTAACCAATACCACGATTATTTAAATCTACATAAGGTCGAACTAGAATAATTTGTTCAATTTTTGAATCAGGGTCTTCTAATAGTTCAGCACCAGTTACGCACGCTAAGAAAGTTTTACCAGTACCTGCCATACCCTTAACAACTGTTAAAATATTATTATCTAATGATCGTTTATATAATACTTGGTTATCTGTAATTGGTGTTACTTTATTATATTTATGTTTTGGTTTTTGTACAGCCGTTTGTGTTACTTTATTATTCTTTTGTTCAGACATATTAAACTATCTCCTTATTGACCTTTCTAATTTTTCTCTTAAACTAGAAGTCGGTTTATTGTAATTTGGCTTTTCTTCTTTTGGTTTTGTTAATTTAGATAATTCTAGTTTTGCGTGCAATCCACTAAAAGTACGTGATTTTATATAATCCATCAATTGATCTTTTGACCAATTATACTTAATAACAATATCATTAATATCATCATCTGAATTGAATAAATCGTCATACAAAACAACTTTATAACCTGCATTGATAGACTTTTCCAAAGACTTCATTACATGTGGGTTTGTTCTGTAATCGGGGTCATATATAATCACAAAATCACTAATTCTATGTTTAATGTAGTTAATTTTATTTGATTGTGTTGAACCTGCAAAAGCAATTGCATTATCTAAAAATAAGCTGTTAAGTGGACCTTCTAATGCATAGACAGTTTTATTATCATCTACATAATTTAATCCATAAATAGCCTTTGAACGATCTTCATTTAGATATAATGTGAGGTAGCGCATATTACTACGTGCATCTAATATTCTCAATTGAATACAGTTAATAACTCCATCAAAATCAATAAATGGAATTAATATTGCATCATATTTTGGATAATCCTTACCTTTATATTTATCAATTTTTTTTGTCAATAAATTAATATCTTTTAAATAAAATAATTTATCAATATCATCTTTAGGTAGACGGCGTTCCTCTCTAAGGTAAACACTGGCATGATGATCATCTGCTAACAATGGTAGTGAAATACAATCTTTTAATAGTTTTTCACTGGCTAATCTTTTCATTTTTAAATTATCAACTTTCATTAATTCTTTATCAATATAAAGATCATCATTAGTTTCTTCTAATTTTTCTTCTCTTTTTGTACCATTAAAACGTGAACCAAACTTTTCATATTTATATTCTTTATACAAATTTGGAGATAAATATTCAATTAATTTGGATAAAGTTCTAACATCAGGAGAACCACAATTATGACAATGATAAAGTGTTCTATCCCCTTTGACAAAAACATATCCACGGGCTTTTGTTTTATCTTTTGTGCTGTCACCGCAACACGGACACCTAAAATTATACACATCATTACCTGCATGTTTAAATTTTGATAGATATACAGATGCCAAACGCAAATATTTTAGATCAATGTAGTCCATTTTTGTTCTCCATTATTATTTTTGTGCAATTATTATTTTGTTAAATATTATAAACTATATTATTATTAAAATCAAGAGGTATTTATAATGCGTGAAATTTTATCCCGTAAGGACTTAATTAGTTCTTTGTGTGACCTAGATTTTGACTATTTCATTAACATTGATGATGCAGTAAAATCCATTTATGCAAGTAGAACAATTATCAGAAAATATATAAAATCAAATGACATTAAAGACAAATTATTACTTAACAATGTCATTATAACAAATAATATCTTTGGTGTAAAGCTTACTAACTATGCTTTTTACCATACATTCAGTGATGAAGAATATAAATTTGTTAAATCCGTTCTAATCTTCTTAAATGTTTATGATGATACTTTTGGTTTTGAAATAGAAGAAGACGTACATCTTTTAAGTCTTTTTAATGATACATTACAAAGATACAAAAGTCAATAATTAGGAGAAAATTTAAATGGCTATTGAATATATACAACGTTGGTTAGAAGAAGCCAAAGCTAAAACATCTATTATAGGATGGTTTAAGCCAAAAACATATGAAATTCTTAAATCACAAAAAGGACTAGATATTCCTGAACCAGTTATTGCAGAAAATATTTATATTGTTACCGATAGTGAATCTGATACTAATTCAAGTAAACCTTTTGAAGTTAGATTCTTTCCAAAAATAACAACAGAAGTAGGCTTTACAATTACTATTAGTGATGAAGATATTTGTTCATATAATTTAGAAAGTAATACACTTGAATATAAAGATAAAGGTGGTATTGTTGATATTATTGTGACTGCTACAAATGGTGGGGCAACTTCTACAAAACAAATTGTTGTAAATAAACCATCCACATCAATTAATATTAAAGAAGGCAACTATGCAATTAAAGGAGTTGATAAACTATTAACATTTGAAATTTTACCTAGTGATAGTACAGAAACTATTAATGACGTATTTATTTTTAATAATCCTGAAATTTCATTAACAAATGGAGAAGTTGATAATACATACAACTTACTTTCAAATACTATAGGTATGTATTACGCCAAAGTAATTACAAGCAAAAATAGTTTTAAAGTTCCAGTTCATATTATTGAATCAGAATCACAAGTTGTAGAAAGTATTAATGTTGAAGGAATAAAAGATGCTTATAAATTTAATGAAGAAATTCAAATTTACCCATCATTTTTACCTGAAACAGCAACTAAAAAAGATTTCTATATTATAATTGATAATCCTGAAATAGCTGTTTATAACAAAGCGTTAAACACAATTAAAACTGGTATAACAGAAGGCACAACAAGAGTATCATTATATTCTGTAGTTGGAAATGCATCAACGTCATTCAATTTAGTTGTTAATGAAAGCGGAATTAAACCTGTTCCTGATATTGAAAGTATTAGTTTAGTCGGAATTCCTGATGTATTAGAAGTAGGTAATACATATCCATTTACTTATGAAGTTAGTCCACCTGATGCAGATATTACAAAAGTTGAAATTTCATTTACTGGAACTGGAATAAGTATAACTAATAATACAACAATAAATGCATTATCTAATGGTAGCGCAACAATTAAAGCGAATGATACATCTAACACGGCGATCAAAGCTACTAAAGATGTAGAAGTAATAACTAAAGTTTCTAGTCTTGAGTTTGGAGTGTATGAAAAGAATATTTTAAGTGATGGTAGTAAACATGATTTAGCAATAACTATTAGCCCTGAAACTGCGAGTAATAAAACCCTTGAAATTACTTCAACTGGTGTTATCAAACTTGATGCGGATAAGAAATATTATGCTGATGCTGTTGGTACTGGTAAAATCACAGCTAAAACTACAGATGGAACAAATATTACTATTTCTACTGACACAATTACAGTTACTGCGCCAGTTGTAAAAGTTAGCAGTATTGATATAACTGGAATTCCTAGTAGTGTAAACACTGGTGAAGAAATTCCTTTTAGTGTTGATGTTCTGCCTACCAATGCTACAGACAAGACATATACAATAACTAATTCAGCTAACATTACAGTAAGTGACAATAAGTTTATCGCCAATAATCCACTAGAAAATTCATTTATAACAGCAACATCAAATGATGGTAGTGGTACATCAAAAACTATAAACTTCACTGTTATTAATCCAATAGTATTAGTTAATGATTTTGAAATAACTGGTCTACCTACTGAAGTTACAGTAGGTACGACTGTAAATGATGTTTTAATCACAGCTATCCCATCAAATGCTACTGATAAAACATTCACAATAAGATCATCTGAAAATATTGATATTTTAGATAATACTTCGTTTAGAGCTGTAACAACTGGTCAAGGTACTATAACAGTAACTGCCAACGATACAGGTAAATATGAAGAAACATTTACATTTAATATTGTCGATGTTTAATTATAAAAACCTTAATATAATAAAAAAGCACCTATATAGGTGCTTTTTTATTTTTAATCGTCTGAACGGCTAGAGTATGTAATTTTCTCATTTCTACGTCCGTTATTTGCTTTTCGCTTACCTTTTTCAGATTTAATGAATCGTTCAGCATCCTTTTGGCTTTTACGTGTTGCAATAACAAATCCTGAGTCATTTAGTACAACAAATTCTTTGCCTTCTTGTTCAATATACATCTTTTAAAAATCCTTAATACGTTTAATATGTTTGTTTGGTACAAGGCTATTATATATTTTTAAATAATTTTATCAACATACAACCGCCCAAATTATAATCATTCGTGATACATATACATCATTTTTAATACATCTAATGCAATGTCATGTTTAGCATGATGTTCAATGAAGTTAGTTGGTTGCATACTTTCTTTTAACTTAATTTTCCCATTTTCAGAATTTCCAATCAAATCACTATATGTTCGAATATCTCTAGCACGGAAATTGTTAAGTAATTTCTTTTCACTATCAGTAGTCTTATCATCAAAATCTTTATTAAATGAATTTTTAATTGGAGAAAGTGATACATCTTCAATCATAGTTTCAATTTTTGGAATATCATATGCAATTCCACGTGTCCAAATATATGATTTTTTAAAGTTAAAGTTCATTTCCTTCAAATAATCACGTAACATAGAAATTCCATCATCCATCTTAATATCATCAGGCTTAGATTTAATAGACATTTCTTGTACATCTAATGGCATGGTTTTCCACCAGTCTAATGTAGATTGATCTGTAACACGCTTAAATCTCTTAATTTGATCAATAACATCTAGTTTAATATAAAAAGTGCGCTTTAAAATTTCATCATAAGTAATATCCTTATCTAACTCAAAATTCCAAATTACGGCAGAAAGAGCTGTAACTACTGCACGTTCACCTTTACCTAATGTTTCAATATCTATAGCCAAATGTGGCACTTCAAAATTCATTATTTTTCCCTTTCAAATCTTATTGTTTTAATTTTTGCTAATTCTATAATTGTATAAAATGTTTCATAAATTGTATCTGTTATATCTTTATCAGTTTTAATTTTAAAATCGTGAATATAATTTCCTTTAAAAACAGCTTTATCTGTATTTGCAATCAAAAACGAATTTATTTTACCAATTGCTTCATTATATCTATTTAAACCTTCTGCACATGTTGCACATGATGAATTTCTATCAGGATAAAACTCATAATATAAATTACCACGAATAATTTCAAATCCACTATCACCGAAAGTAATTAAGTTTAATTTATGACCGCCCATTGGAGACATAACAGGCTTTAAACGTACTTTGGCATCAGAACATCCACTTCCAGTATTAAAGATCACTTGACACATTTCATGCTGTAACGAGCTTTCTAAACATCCCCTAATATCTGTACCATAACACGGCGAAAATGATTCTTTAACTTTAATAAAAGGTTCGCTTGCCTTAATTTCAAACTGATTACATGATATTTCAAGATGATTCATTGTTTTATATCTTGACAGTCCACGCATATCAATAAGTTTGTTATTATAAAAATTAACAACATATTCCCACAATGGTCTAGTTTCTAAATTTGTTTGAATTGTTGCATCAACTTCATATTCAAAAGACTCTAATTCACCATCATAATTAATAAACGCACCATAAATAATTAAAGGACTATCAACCGTTTCAGCAAGAGTGCCGATTGGCGAAGTTGTTAATTCCATTTACGATTCTCCAAAAAATTCAGGGATTGTAAATATATCGTATCCAAAGGCATTAATGTCTTTTGTTGTCCAGTCAAATTCATATAGAGAAAATTCATTTGACATAGACATGTTTGATTTAATTTTAGAAATAATCATATCTTTTGATACTTCTAGTACAGGCAGAACTTCTACGTCTACCCCGTGTTTACTTTGATAATATGCTTTAATAATATATCTTTGTAAATTCATTTTATATAACTCCAATTGAACGTATTTCTGTTTTTATATTTTTTCTTATGCAGTAATTTAACATTGATTCCATTGCAGGTGTGATTTCATAATCAACATAAAAAGCAACAATTTCAGCTTTAAGCATCCAGTTAAATTGAATCATATATGATACATCACGTTCTATATTTGTTCCTGTATAACCTGTTAAGTTTACATACATTGATTGGGAAGCTATAGGAGCTTCATTCTGATTAATAGAGTCCATCATTGCATAAGCTGAATATCTTTCTAACTTATGGCGCATACTCATATTTTCAGATATAAATGGAGTAACTACAATAACCCGTTTGCGCCGTGCCTTAATATAAGGAATCATATTATTGTCACGGCTCAAAATATCGCTTTTTAGGTCATCTACAGTCAAGGTAGACTTCTTTTTAACTCTATATGCTATTGTAGCTTCATTTAATTCATAATTATCTTGTTCATCATCACCAATCATTTTATTTAAGATTTCTGATGATATTTCCAATTTATTCACCGTCTTCCATAATTAAAGAATAATAATCATACGGCGTTTGTGCCTTTTCTTGTTTCTCTACAATTTTATCTTTATTAAGCTCTAACTGTGCCATTTTAATAAATACCGATGCTGTTAATGATTCGCCATCATCTTTATATTTTTCTGCTAAACCTTTTGAAGTTTCTTTAATATCTTCTTTCAAAGTATTAATTTTACGCATTTGGTCTGCCATTTCTTTTACTGCTACACGCATGTTAGATTTGTCTGCACTTGTAAGTAATTTCATAATATTTTCTCCAATTTATTTTTATTTTTTATTTTATAATTAAAAATGTGGTGATAATTCACCACATTCTTATTTAGTATTTTTAAGCTGTTGCTACAGAAAATGATTTAATGCGTTCAGTTCGGGCTAAAGCCAATCGCAAAGATAGTTTGCTTAGACCTTGTGGGTCACGGTTTGCACCACGTTTACTAGCTTTATAAACAACTGGCTCAACAACTGCTGTTACTTTTTTAGATTTTGACATAATAATTTCTCCTAATTTAAATAATTTCTTTATTTTTTAATTGACTCAAGCTACCATAAAAACTTTTATAAAAAATAAACTGATCACCCAATCCACTTTCAATAAACTGCTTTTGTGTTTTAACATAATCATCAATAAGATATGTATTTTCATCTTTAATATAATCAATTTTTAAAGATGAACCACGAACAATATGTATATCATCCCGATTAATATATCCGTTTAAATGATTACTAACCCATTTGATTTTTTGTTCTTTGATTTTATCGCTAAATGATGTGTCCATACATGATGAAAGTACCTTAACATTATAACCTTTATTTTTCATAATGTAAATAAGTTTTTTCATTTCTTCAAAATATGGCATTGGTGGTAAATTTACAAAAACATCATCATCAATATGCTTTTTAATAACATTTGAAAATGATAATGCGCCGTGGGCTTCTTGGGAATGCATGAACCATAATACAGGGTCATCATATCCTTCTAGTAAAGAAAGTCCCTTTGCAAGATCAACCATTACACCATCTAAATCAATATAAATAGTTACTTTTTTACCTTCAACGTTTAAATGCATGTTTAACCTTTTAATTTACTTTCTAAATTAACAAACAATACAATTTCACTATCATTTAGTGTAATTACTGGTAATGACTTTGGAAGATTGCCATATTTTAATTCTAAAGATGGTTTTGCTTCATCATAATTTAAATATTCATATTCAACAGAACTATTTAACTTTGATTCTTTGTGAATCATTCTTTTTGCTGTTTGGCAATTAGTACAGCCTTCACGACCATAGATTTTAAATTTCAATTTTGTCTCCTTAACATTAAAACATATACATTATTATATCATATTTATATTATTTTTCAATGATTAATTGAATTTTGTTTTAAAATTATATTTATTTGATGTTTTATTAAACTTATTTTTTACTGATTCTACAATGTCAATTTCTTCACCAGTAGCTTCTTCAATTGAATCACACAACAATACTAATGTAATAATTGAATCCCCAATTTCTTCTTTGATTTTTGTCAAATCCGTTTTATTACCAGTAATTCCATTTATGTCACGAATTAGTTTTTTAACCTGTTCACCTAGTTCACCACATTCAGTTAAAAATTCCAATCCACGAAAAGATAAATCTAATTTATTATCTGCATCCCATTCTGCTTGTCTTTCTTTGTTTAAAACTTTAAGCTGTTTAAATATATCAGGCACTCATTTCTCCTATTAATTTTTTTAAATTATTACTAACAAATAAAACTTCACTTAAAGCACTATTAAAATACACTTCCATTTCTTTCTTATTTGTCAAATCTTCTTTTGAAACACTAAATGGGTTCAATTGATATTCATAACCCATAATACTTAGTTTAATAATAAAAATATCTTCGATTGGAACTGGTTCAATTGATAAAATTATATTTTCTTGTAACACTAGCTCATATCCATCACTAAAGTCATCATTTGACAACTTTAGTGCTAAATCTAAAAAATTCTCTTTATATGATTTCATTACATACTAACCAGTAAATTTTTAATAGATTCTGATTCGGATTTAAATTTCATATATTTGATTTGTTGTATTAACTTAATTTCTGTCTTCAAAAGATCATAGACAAATTTTAAAATATCATCATTCAACATCATTTCTAAATCAACTGATTTAACAAATTCTTGATGTTCGCCTGTGATGATAGAAATATCAACAATAATATCATCATAACTAGCCTTTTCAAATTTAATAATCAGATTTTCACATAGTTCAACTTCAATATCTGTATCTTGTGACACCCAATATGAATGAGCCAATGATTTTTTAAATAAACTAAAATTGTACATATTACTTTTCCTTTTTTTCAATTCTATAAATTGCAGTTGAAATAGACGTTTTTTCAAATTCATTTGTGTAAGTTTTAATCAATTCTGCTTGCCCAAATTCAGATAAGTCATTCAACTTCCCAACTGGAAGAACTGCCCACACAACGCCACCATCTTTCAATATATTAACAGCATGTTCTGTATGTGTCTTCCACTGTTTGTTATTATAAGGTGGATTCATTACAATAACATCAAATTTTTCTTTATCATATCGTAAAAAATCACCATGTAATACATTCATTTTCATTTCACGCAAAATAACACAATTTAATGGCTCTTTTTCAATACAAAGACAATTTTCAAATCGTTTTGCAATATTTCCCATACCTGAACTTGGCTCTAATACACTTAAACCAGTAACATCACCAACATAGTCAACTAGGTCATCAACAATCAAATCAGGTGTTGGATAATATTGATTTGACTTAAATTCTACAACACCATTTGTAATCATATGTCTAAATGGCTCGACTAGCTCAAAGTTACTTAAATACTTTTCATTTTCAACAACAGTTTCTACCTGTAAAAAATCAAATATTCCCTTAATAAATTCACCTGCAAAGTATCGTCTGTTAATTTTATATACATGCTTACCATTTTCAACATATCGAGCAGAGCTTGCAATAAATTCTTTTAGTGCATCAATTTCTCTATTTGAAAGATGATCATATTCAAATGTATAATCAGGAATTTCTTTTGTGATTGTTCTATGTTTAGATGGAATTGCAGAAGGATAAATTTTTGCAAGTTCACAATTTAACATTACTGCCACGTGGGGATGTAGTTCTACATGGGCATTACCATTTTTAAATACCTTAATTTTGAATGCACCATTATCAAAATCTGTATACTCATTTCTATTACTTATCGCTTTTAATACCGTATATGTATCATGGCGTGCTGAAATTGGCAAATTATACAACATTTGAATAGATGTTCTAAGATCATGAATTAAACCAACTGCATAGTCATTAAAAGTATACTGGTCAAAAGTAGAAGCCCAAGAATATGTATAATTAATCATATACTTGTAAATCATCTTCTTGCTAAATCCACTTGGTCTATTCGTTACATGTTCGCCACTTAAACGCTGAAAAACAGTATCAATTTTTTCTCCAAACATTCTATAGCTATCTGTAGCCCACGCTTGTAATGTTGATTTAATATTTTCAACAGTAAAATCAGGAAGGGTATCTTTTTCTTCATAAAAACTTTTTTCAATTTCTTCACGTGCTTTACTGGAAACAACATCAGCAAGATTTGATCGTGAATAAACTTCACGCCAATAACTTGATTTTAATGTAATCAAAACATCTTTTAAGTCTTTATGATACTTATATCTGCTTTCAAATACAATATCTTTAATATGTTTATTAACACCTTCAATTGATTTAATAAGTGCCGTTGAATCTTCCACATCAGCTTCATAACGTTCAATTAAAGTATCAATATAATTATAATTACTTGGTAACATCTACAACAACCTTAAAGAAAAAATACAATAATAAAAAGAACAACAGACAAAGTATATAAAATATATTCAAATGCCTTTGTTGTCCGATATACTAACATATCTTCTTCAGTTTGCAAATCATTTTTTGTCTTTACCACCCGATTAAAGAAATCATTTTCTTCATCGGTAAACTTATTTTTAAAACTATACTTATTTTTATTGTAATAATTAACAAGTATCATTTTGTAAGTATTTGCCAATACGATTAGCCCACATGCAATGATAAACACTATAATATCAATTAATAAACTGATCATTTTGTAATCTCCTGTAATTTTCTATACCATCCAAACACATTATTTGCCTGTTTAGGTACTTTTCCCTTAATAATTGTTAAGCCTTCAAGATTGATATTAGAACAACGGTTAATTAATCCCTTTGTTTTTATTGGAACATTAACATTTTTATGATTAATATAATCAAGCATTTCTCTACCTGTAATCTTTTGAGAATTTTTGATTTTATCACCAATTTCTTCAAGCCGTGTAAGCTCTAACTCTTTTTCTTGTTTAGCTTTTTCTAAATATTCATTTTCTTTTTCCACACGGCGGTCATCTAAGAATTTTTCATATTTAGATCGAAATTCATCAAATTTTTCTTCTGTCACCCAATCAAACAAAGATTGTACATATTTTAATGAACTTGTATATACTTCATGCCCATATGTACCAATATCACCATTCAATGAATTACTAAAATTTTTAAAATATTTTGGCAAACTTGTTTTCAAGAAATCACTATAATGTTCTAGGTTATCAATTAATTGCTTTTTTGAGATATATCCAACAAGAATAGCAGTATCATTATATTTACAATATACATTTGATCTAAAATATTCTTCTGTATGAAATTGCGCAAAAGTTCCTTTTGAATCAATATAAAAATCCCCAACTATTTTTTCAAATTTGCGGATTTTTCCATTTTTAATCAATAAATTTTCCATAAGTAATATACTCAACATCATTCTTAATTGAGTATATTATATTATAGTTTAACTATCTTTTCAAACATTTTCTTAATTAAATTTCCAAACATGACAAAAGCAATAATACCAATAATGAAAGGATAGGCTAATATAACAAGAAGAATCATAACCTGTGGCATTACAATTGCGTCATAAGCTTCTGCGTCATTAATTGACAGCCAGTTCAATACCTTTTCTTTATTCTTCACAAGATAATATTCACAATAAAAGAATAAAACCGTCATAATTACAAAATAAGCAATAACCATCACAACATTCTCCTACAATTTTTTAAATTTTGGTTCATCTTCATCATGAATTTTTTCATCATATTTGATAAACTCCCCATCAACATACACCAATGCTAGTTCGCCATTTTCAATATGTCCACCCTCAATATAAGGTGATACCATAATAGAATCAATTTTATTGTCTATCACTTCTTTAATAACATGATTAAAATTCATTTCATAAATGATTTTAATAAAATTTTCAAATACTGGCACATCAATAATTGAATATAATAATTGTTCCGCATAGTCACCCTTATATAAAATCAAGAAAGGAATATCAGAAAAAGCATACATTGAAACATTATTTGTGATTTTATTAATTGTTACTGCCTTGCGTAACAAATTTTTAATATTGATGTTATTTCTTAGTATAATATTTAATTTACTAGTCAGAAAACAATCAAAAGTATCATCTTCACCACGCATTAAGTATTCCGTTTCGAATTTAACTTTTGCATCAGAAAGACACATACTTTTTGACCAATCATCATAAATTTTATATTGTTCTTCAATTTCTTCAAGCATAGAAAGTGCATGGTTTTTATCTTCATCTAAAAACAACGAACGTTCAATAAATGATTTAAAGTCACCATCAAATTCTTCACCTTCTGAAAATTCGGTTGAAATACAAATATTCTTTGCACCCCAATAAAGGACTTTAGACGGTGGATATGATCTTGCATCATAAATAAAAGGATAATCAAATTGTTTCATCTTTTAATTCCTTAGATAATACATCTACTAAATGATATGTTTTAACTTTACTTGCTACATTACTATTATACATTACTTGGTTTTTCATAAAATAGCAATAACTATCTTCAACAAAATATTCTACTAACTGGTATCCTAATTTTGCAAGCATCAAATACAAAGATTTATTTGCACCTAACCAATTAAGTGCAATTTTACTAATACTATCACAACCATATTTCGTACTTTGGCTTTCAAAAAATAAATTAAATTTAAATACTTCTTCCCATTGGTCATCATTATCACATGAATGATGTTTATGGTTATGTGTTAAATAAAAATCTTCTGTTGGTGTTGGATTTTTTGAAACATCTATACGTCTTATTAATTTTTCAACATCACTATTAATTTTTGAAAGTGTCTTGTTTTTTTGATTTTCAAAAAACTCAACATTAGAGTAAAATCCCATTTTAGATGATGGTAACTCAATTCGAAATATGTTTGCCACGGCGTTAGCTCACTCTAATTAAAACTTCATTTTCTTTAAGTTTATGTTTACCTTTACAAGCCCAAGTAATGATTTGATTTTCAGAATCATAATCAATAAATTTATGCTCACCAGTATAAGGCAATGAAGCACTATATTCAATCTTTTTGTTAAGTAATTTTTTGGGTACTACTACTGTATGATATTCATCCTTCTTAACATAAGTAATATGTACATCATCATCAAATGTTTCAATACGTTCAATTGTAACACCAGTAATATTACTAAATTTAAGGTATTGATTAACATCATAAACATTATGAGTAATAATAGTAACTGAACTAATACCAATTGACTTTAATTTTTCAACTTTATCTTTTGACAGATTTATATGTTCTTCCAAAAGAATTTTGTTTTTACCTTTGTTAGAAAGTTTTAATTTAATATAACGCAATTTTAATCCCCTTTAATAAAAGAATCTTCACATTCATCCATAATTACATTAATTTCTTTATGTAATGTAATAGCCTTTTCGATCTTTGGCAGGTAAACATCAATAAAACGCTTCACATCAATATTATAACAAAAATTATATACTTCATTATAAACTTGATAATCACTAATACGGCGGATTAAATCTGAAATGGTATCATATTTTTTAAGATTAACCAGTTCATTGATTTCTTGTGCAACCTTACCAGTACCATTTAATATAACAGCTTCCTTCAACAACAAACGCAATTTTTCACAATATGCATGTTTATCGGGATATACTTCCATTGCATTTGAGTACATATATAAAACTACTGTATATGTCATAAATGGTTTATTTAAATATTTCATTTATTATACCTTTTCCAATTCTTCAACTGTAATTCCATTAAGCTTTTCTTTAAAAATCAGATCAAGATGAATTTGCATTGTTACATCCATATTTTTAAAATCGACTTTAACAAGCTTCATATACTTATCAAAATTTTCTTTTGTAAAATTGCGACAACGGGAAACAACAAAATCAATTGAAAAATTTCTTGATTCTTCACTTTCATCATTGAAAACATGGTCAATTTCCAATTCTTTAAGACGGTCATTTACCATATTTGTATATTCTTCCATTTTTTCATCTTCAATAATAGTATATACATCAAATAGAAAATATAGCTGTAGTTCACTTGTATTTTTAAAAACTGATTTCATTACTTCAACTTCCATTAATTTTATATTTAAATTATACAAACAAAAAAAGGGCTTTGCAAGCCCTTTTATTATAATTTGATTTGGAATTTTTCACGCATGTTATTTAATGTATCTTCAGGTACACCATGAATTGAATTTGTTTCATTTCGATTTTCTACAACCAAAGTTGTAACTTTATAACCTGATTCTTTTGCTTTATTAAAGTAGTATTTGAAGTCTTGCCAACGGGCAGAAACGTTACTAACAATAATCATACTTTCACTATTTTCAATATGACCATCAAATTCAGCCATTGCTTTACGATGATAGCTTGATAAATCTTCAAACTTCCAATCATAAACACCTTGATCATTATAAGCAAATTTATCCGCTTCTACAATTTTACCGCCGTGACCTTGCGCAAGTAAATTTGCAAACGTACTTTTACCGCTACCTGCAACACCACGAATAATAACAACTTCTTTCATAATTCAACCTTCAATAAATTTATTAATTTGTTTAACATCAACACAATCAGATTTTACCAAAACAAAACCGTTAATACAAGTAACTAATCTACCAATTGAACTAAAATTGACCAACAATTCTAATTCATTATTCTTAATAAAATTTCGCTTCTTTTTATCCTTAATATGTTTAAGGTTTATAACTGCTGTTCCAGTGACAGGTTTTATTAAAAGAATATTAATGTCTTCATTTTCAAAATCAAAGTTTTTACTTGCATACTGGCTGTAAATATCCTCATCATTATACATTACCTTAACGTTATAACTATTCACTTTTACATCACCATATCTCAATGCTTCAAAACCACGACCATCAGGATATTTAAACTTTATTTCTTTGGTCAATGCCTTTGCCACGCCATTTTTTACCATATTGTTTTACCTTTATTATAATTTTTTATCACAAACAAGATGATAAAAAGGAAGAAAAAATTTACAAATTCAAAATACAGAAAACTACTATTATTTTTTATAATAACGTAATGAGATAGAACATATATCCACATCAAATATGAAATCGTATACTTAAAATACCGATCAATATTATCCTTCAAAAGATATGACGTTATTATACCAATAACAGCTAGTAACAAAGGATGTATAGCCGTTATTGCCATAACTATTAAAAACGTGAAAAATAAATATTCAACCCATTTATATATTTTTATGATTGTTCCAGTTTTTTCAGGATTCAATTTCAACAGATTTAACTTTTTCATTTCTTTTCACTTGATCTATAACATAGCTTAAAAACCTATTTGCACTCATAAAGTTATAAATATCTAAAAAACTTACATTCATGGTTTCCATAACACTTTTTACCTTACTGTTTCCAAGCATTGTAACTTTATTATTTCTTAGAGAATATAACTTACCATCACGATCAAAAAAATAAATTTCGATTATATTTTTAACGTTACCAGTCTTCACGTGAGAAAATGATTTTGTATATAAAAATTCTTTTAAAATAAATTTTTTTGAATAAGCAATTTTATACTTAACCCGTCCAAGACTTGTTTTATACTTGACAACTGCTAACTTTCGCATAGGTTGTTTATATGCAGGGTTAATTGTTGAAAGATACCAGTACATAAAAATAAAGGACAAAAACATAATGCCCCATAAATATAATCCGCTCATATTTTATTATTCCTTTTATTATAAACCAATCTATATAACTGGCGTAGTAAGATGTAATCAAGTTCAGTCATATCAGAAAATCCACGACCATTTAAAATGTAGTTTACAAACATATCAAAGTTGATATATTTTTCTTTAATACCTACAAGCCAACTATACCAATGAATCCAAGATTCATCTTCTAGTGAACATAAATATAATTTATAAATTTTGTAAATATGATTTAATGATATGTATAGTTCTTCTGACTCTATATCAAGCAATGATTTTTCATCAAATATCTTATTATCAAAACAATAATATAGTTTATTAGATTCAATAATTAGACTTATTTTATTATCCATGTATTCCTCAATTATCAAAAAAACGGCGGTGTTTATGAACCTTCCTATTTCTACTGGTTAATGCTTTATTGTAAATTGGTTCTGTAGCCTGAATATATTCTTTTTCCATCTCCAAACTTTCAGATTTACTTAATTCTTCCCGAATGATATTAACCTGTATATTATCGGGGTCGGTAAAGAACAATCTATTTAAATCAGGCGAATGGCTTTTTCCACTTTTAACATGTTGTTCACGTCCACGCTTTCCACTACCGATATAAACAACTTTATTTTCATATAATACTTCATAAATTATATAATCCACAAAAATCTCCAACTAAACATCTTTTAAAATATTTAGTTGAAATTTTATGGGTCATTTTTATAGAGTATCAAATAATTCCAACAATGAATTTTGATCTTGATCGTGAAAAGCAATTTTTACTTTTTCTTCAATTTCATGATCATTAGCACTGGCTTCTTGATACCAAAGATAAATATCAAGTTCATCAATTTTATTATTTTTTAAATTATGTAATATACCTACTACATACTTCCAATTTTCATCCGTTCTAATGCAAACACCTGAACGTTCTAATGATGTGGATACTTCATAAATAACACTCTTTGAGCTATCAAGTTTATGCTTTAAAATAAACTCATATTTCGAAAGGTTTTTTTGATCGACTACAATAACATTTTTATCATAGTAAATATCTGAACTGTAATATGATATAATTTTTTGCAATACTTCTACAACATTTTTAGATTTTTCAAATGAATAATCTTCAAAATTTTCTGAATTTAAATGCAATGTTTTCATTAATTTATTCATTAGAAATTACCATATTAATTTTAATTTTATGAGGTTCGTAGGTGGGCTTAACATATACTTCATGTACAAATTTTTCCGCCATGTATTCGTATAAAACCAATAATTCTTTTAAAAAATATGTAACATCATCAGTATGTTCAAAATAATATTCTATAGTTTTTTTGGCATAATTATATTCCAACTTTATCAATTCATCATTTACTTTGAAATATGCAATACATTTTGAAATATCATTTATTTCTACCGAAGTGTTAATTGTATTTTCATATTTTAGTTTTAGTATACTCATAAATGAATCTATATGCATACTATAATTCCAGTCTTCCTTTGCCAAATCAGAAAGATATAGAGTAATTCTTTTTATCATTTTTCACCTTTTCACAATCGAACTTTATTAATTCCGATTCTTTATATTGTGCCTTTGCTACCATACATGAAAATTTATCTTCATATAAAGTTGGACTTACTAATTCTTTTGAAATAATGTTTCCACTATGATCTAAAAATAAAACGTATAGTACAAAGGCGATTTTCATTTTGTTTATCTCAAAAGTAATATCATGATTATATTATAATAAGATTTAGATTTCAAGAATTAACTATTTTGATATTGTGAAATAACTGGAAATTTTAAAAGAAATTCATAAATGTTACCATAAAATTCTAATTGACTATCATTATTTTTAATAATCTGCACACTCCCGTCACAAATCAATTCAGCGCCTACATTGCTACCGTTTTCACTTTCTGTAAAAACAACAACTTTATGACCAACACTTACTTCTTCCATAAATTTTTTCGATGCTTCAATTTTTGACATTTTGCTATCAGCCTTGTCATAAATTTTAATCTTATTCATTTTACTTCTCCTTAGCAATTAACAAAGTTATTCAACATTCTTTCACACGATTCTACAATTCCTGTAGGTAAATCATAACAAATTTCATTCACAAATGATACCATTACGCCATTTTTATATAATGCAACCTTTAAAGAGTACCCATCATATAAAAAATCCTTAGCATAATCAATATCAACATCATAGTTACCATATTGTAATGTATAATCTGATTCATGTGAATTTGTCGAGTAAATAATTTCGCCATATTTACACGGCAATGAATTTAAAGAGTTAAAATTTTTCTGCGTAAACTTAGAAGCAGAAACTGCACGATAACTAGGCAGTTGACCTAAACCCATAAAAACATTACCACCAACGTTTTCACTTGAAATTAATGACATTACTATAATTCTCCTATTTATTAATATATTTTAGAAAATCCTTATATTGGCTCTCATCAATTAAAAAATGATTATTTCTCTTAATCGCTTCAAGCCATGTTTGCAAGTCCTTTATAGCAACATATACCATATAGAAATTGTAATTATCTACACGGGTATTAAACCACCAATGAGTTTTAACATTGTTAAAATAATCAATTGGCGTATATTCATATTTGTAAAATAAGTTATTTAAAAACTTACACACTTTATAATCATAATTTTCAGAAATATCATCATGCAATTTATCAATAATTTTTAATCGTAATGCACGATGATATTTTAAAGATTTTTCTATAGATTCCCTTTCATTAGAAATATCATACATAATTAAATCCTAAACCACTTCTATATTTTTCAATAAACAAATCATAATCCTTATCCCAAACAATAATATCTTGATAACTACATTTCTGAATTAAAGATTTTAATTCTTCAAATACAGCTCGGTTTTCATCCGTTATTTCAACTGCTTCTGTGAAATAACTCAAGTATTCTTTATTTTCATATTCAAAGAAGCGAAATCCAAGTGATGATTTGTTAAAACGATCTTGTTCAAAATATACAGTAACATATTGAACACTAGATGCTAATTCACGCAATAACTCATTAGTAACTTTTAACATGATATATCTCCAAAAGATATTATGATTAACTTAAAGTAATTTCTTCAACAAAAGCCCAACCGCAATGATATACTGTTGCACCAACTGTTTCATTTAAAGTAGTAACTTCTGTCATTGGGATAACACGGAAAATTTTATGTTCACCACCAAAACGGTTACATGCACGACCTGCGTAAACTTTTGCTAATCCTAAATCTTCAGTAAAAAATACTTGATCAAGATTCTTTTTTCGACCTTCTTCTGAAATAACAGAAGTTTGAACTGGTGGCATAAGAATTGATTCAATACCACAATTACTAGATGAACCGTGATAATATACTTTTTGTGGTTGAGGATTTAAATTTAACATTTGGTGTCTCCCTTGTATATAATAAGTATATTACAAAGGAGATTGATAGTCAAACTTTTTTATAAATAAGATGCAATTTGTTTAATTATTTCTAGTTTTCCTTCATGTATTTTTTCATCATACATATAATGTTTTCCATCTTCATATTCTTCTAAAAACATAATAAGTTTACGTTCAATTTCAAAATAGTGCATTATTGATAATGATGTATACATTAGTCCATGTTCAACCGTATTAACATCATTTATATTGATAAATTTTGATATAATCACATCATTTGAAAATACTTCAAATAGTTTTTCACAAAAATCCTTTTTCTGTGATTCATCAATTATAAATGCATAACTTTCATCTGTTACAAATTCAAAATCAACATGATCTTTAAAATTTTCTGAAACTTTAAAATTCCCATTTTGCAGAATCAAATTTTTATATTCTTTTATCTTCTCATTAACAACGGCATATTCTGCACGGCGTTCAGACGATTCTAAAAGCATATATTTAACATCAGAGATATTTGATTTAATGTTAAGTAAAACTTGATTTGATTTTTTCATGTCAATTTCCAAATTGGATTTAGTTAATACGTCCATTATACATCTTTAAAAGATTATTGCAAGTTTCTTTTCTTTAAAAACCAATTAGATTTTAAGTAATTTTCTTCAATGATTTGCATAACTTTTTTCTTAACTTCTTTAATTCCAATATTCCCATATTCAACAGTAGTACCACATTCACCATAATAATCTGCATTTATTTCAACTTTATACTTGATTTCTTTAAATCCATATGAAGATTTAGTAATTTGTGAAATTGAAACTTGGTTATATGCAATATTAGTATCACCATCAAATTCAGCCAACCAGTATTTACGAACGCCATTAGTGAATCCATTTTCGACATTCCATTTCATTAGCTTCACTTCTGATAACGTATAATCATTTTCAGAATTAAGTGCTTTTGTTGAACTCATAATTTTCCTTCGCTTCTTTAATTAACTTTTCATGGCGATAAGCCATAATAATAGTTTTCATAACTTCAATAAGATTGTCATGTTCTTTTTTATTTTGTGGATATTCACCAGTACCTTCACAAATCAAATCAATTATTTTCAATTCAATCTGATAAATTGGTTCAGTAGAAGGCATATAATTTAAAATATCATCAACTGATGTGTCGAATAACATTTGATCGAATACACACATTTCGTTATATTCTTCATAGTCATTTGTATATATGGATTGAATTTCATTATACAAAGATTCTTTTGTAATACAATCTAAACTTTCTTTTGTTCGATCATAAAGCATAATGTTACTGCTTCTTGAAGCTATACTTCCAAAAAGTTCATAGCCAAGTTCATCTAATACATCAATATTATTCTTAATATTTTCTATGAGTAACTTAGTTATTTTCATATTAGTATCCTTTCCATGTTTTTACTAAGCCAATAATAATTTCAATAGCTTGTTTACGTGTTTTCAATTGAGTAAGATCATTTGAATCAAATCCCAATACAACACTCATTTTATTGATAAGTTCTTTTTCTGTGTTAATAACAACACTTTCATATTGCCATGTAATACATTTATTGTAATCATCTAATGTAAGGTCAGGATGAGTAATTTTTAAAACATCCGAATTTACAAATTCAACAATACGCTTTTTTAAATATTCTTGGAACTGGCTATCTGAAATAAAAAGTTCATACTTGGCTTCTAAAATTCGTGTGCCGTCTTCATCTAGGAATTGTTCTTTTAAAAGAAGATCAGTAACAATTCTGTTTGATTCATTTTTTACTATAGTCAAAGTTTTTTGGTTATCTGTAATGCGTTTTACAATAGAACGTAATTCAGAAATGTTATCACCAATAAATTTAGTAATTTCCATATTAGATTTCAATTCTTTCATTTTCAGTTCCAGTAGAAGTATGTTTGTTGTGGTAATATTATCATATAAAAAAAGGTTGTCAATATTAAATTAACAACCTTTTTATTATTGGGTTAAGCTGTGAACAATTCACGAACTCGGTTCATATCAACACTTTGACCAAATTGAGAAAAATATTTCATAACATCAGGTAACGCCGTGAATGAATTCTTGTCTAGTTCTGCCTGAATTTCTTCATCAGTCATTTTCTTTGGAACTAAAGTTTCATAGAATTCAATTTCTTTAAGTAAATCTTCACCACCTTTAGCATCATATAATGCTTTACCATCTTTAATAAAGCGTTTCAATACAGATTGTAATGATTTATCTTCATCAAACTTTTTAGAACGACTACGCTCTAAATCAACTTCTCCAATAAGAGTTTTCAAAGCACCATATACAAACTTATCACCACTTTTTTGTACATCTTTATATAATTCTTTCAAATCTTTATATTTCATAATTTTCTCCTTTATATTGGAAATTTAACATCAAGACTAATTTTTTTCTTGATGTGTTTACTAATTTTTGTAACTGAGTTAATCATAGATACATCATTATGCTTAACTCTAGCCTTAATAATAACATGATCTA